>Ga0208980_10000074_pt1 | contig 45108 bp, 67 predicted proteins | sample WetSurMetagenome_3_FD_187993 | JGI IMG/M metagenome (GOLD analysis project Ga0208980, IMG submission 187993) | Wetland microbial communities from Twitchell Island in the Sacramento Delta, sample from surface sediment Aug2011 Site A1 Bulk (version 2) | ecosystem: Environmental > Aquatic > Marine...
TTTACATATCCAGAGAGCAGGGTGATATTCCGTTGACAGACACCCAACAGGCTATGAGAGTTCTCGCCATGACCCCGGCAAACGAGAAGGTCAGCATTACCTATGCTGACCCATCCATGTGGAATAAGAAGACCGCCGATTTGGCTTCGGATTCTGCGTCTGTCTACGCCATGAACGGTTTGTACTTGGTTCCTGGGGATAACGATAGGATTGGCGGCAAGAGACGAATTGACCGCCTGATGGCAGACCTTCCGGACGGTGAGCCGGGTCTTCTTATTTCTGAAACGTGTCAGAACTTGATTCAACAGCTTTCTGACTTGGTTTACGCCGAAGGCACTGAGGACGTAGACCAGGATCAGGAAGACCACGCCTACGACTGCTTGAGATATTTAACATCTTCTTCAAGGGTTGGGGGTGTTTTAGCGAGAAAGTCCAACAGGAAACCTATCCTGAGTCCTTTCGAGATGATGGTGGCTAGGAGATAATATGGCATCTAAAGACTTAACTAAAGATACTACCCTGACGAAAGAACTCAGAGACCGTGGAGAGGCTGTTCGTGGTCTGTGGTCGCAGAGAAACGCTGCCTATAACAAGTACGAACAAATGTACAATTTGGACTGGCAGACGAACGCCGTAACCGACCCAAACCTACAAGCGACCAAGACCATCAACCCCGACCCTAGAAACTCGTGTGATGGGGTTGTCAAGCTCATTGAAGCCACGGACGCTGATTTCAACGTGCCTTTTGACATGAACTCCGCAACTTCTCAGGACATCTCGGATGCCATTGAGAACTGGTGCAACGTCATTTTTAAGACTATCTCAAGAGTCCGGGCAGTTAATCTTCTGCACGACATGAGCCTTTCAGCTTCCGTCCTGAACGAAGTGCATATAGGAGTCGTTCCCACAAGGCTTCTCCTAGAGAACGCAAAACTTAAGGCTTCCAAAGCCAACAAGATGACCGCCCTTATCAAGCGTTACGAACGCTTAGTTAACGTCACGCCTTTCATGTGGGAGATTTATGACCCAAGAACGGGTTATCCAGAGTTCGACTCCTATGGGATGTCGGGCTACTACCGGGTGGTAAACAATCTTGTCGGTTCGGATTTGGTGGCACGGTTCGGTTCCGTGGCTTACGCAGTCGGGGTAACCGATAAGAACCTTCAGGACAAGGGCGAGTTCGCTGAGTGGTGGGACGACACCTTCCACGCTGTCTGGTGGAACGGGAAGATCGTCATGGCGCAGGAGCATGAGCTTCCAAGAATCCCCATCATCGCCAAAGTTGTGGGTGGAACGAACTCTCTATTCACGAAACCTGAATACCAACGGGCGGGGTTCCTGCATACATTGGACAAGTCAAGGCTGTGGGAGAGCCAGAACATCGGTTTGACAGCTATGGCTTCCAGCGTCCTTCGGACAGCCGCCTTCCCCCAGATGATCTACGAGCAGATGAACGCCGAAGACCCGACTGACGTTCTGAATATCGACTACTCCCAGGCGGGAGGTGTTGTCTACGCCAAACGAGGGTCTAACGTCCGTCCTATGGAAAAGAAGGCTATTGACCCCGCTTTACGGGAGTTCCTGGAAGTTGCCAACCAACTGTCTGTCGAATCGACCATCCAGCGTTCTGCTCTAGGGCAGGCTATCGGTGCTTCGGCTACGTTCTCCATGACCAGCCTCTTAGCCTCTCAGGGACGTTATGTGATTGTCCCCATTCAGAAAGCAATCTCGGAAGCCTGTGGCGATGCAATGGCGGCTACCCTTGAATTTGCAAGGGCGGGTCTTGGTTCCAAGATGTCACAGAACGGCTCTGTTTTGGAGCTGGATGTGAAGTCCGTTCCGGAAGATGTGTATGTTGGTTGTGTCGTGGACGTGAAGATGCCGCAGGATGAAAGAGCCAATGCTCTCATGGCAATCCAGTTGACCAATCCCCAGAATCCTCTCGCAAGCGTGAGATGGGTACGAGAGAACCTACTTGGCATGGGTCAGTCCAAGAACATGGATCAGGAGATTACGAGAGAAACCATCCAGAAGTTACTCGCTCAGGTTCAGGTGCAACAGAAAGCCCAACAGATTATGCAACAGGGTCAGGCGGCTCCTCCGCAGGGTGGTATGCCTCAGGGCGCACCGCCCGAAGCGGGAATGATGCCGCCCGGATCGATGCCAACAGGCGTTTCTCCAGAGCAGTTCGGCGGGATGCAGATGGGCGGTGGAACAGCACCTGGAGTAGGAGCTATGCCTCCTAGCGGGGCGTTGCCTCCTGAGTTCATGCAGGGAGGTGTGCAGTGAACGTAAGGGATGTCGAAAGTGCCATCATGGAAGCCAGCGTCAAGAACGAGAAGATCATCAACGACGCTATGTTCGAGTATTACAAGCCCCTTGTAGATGCTCAGATTGGCGCGTTCTGGCAGAAACTCCCCGATGAGATAAAAGGGCAGTTGGCTTTGAACATGCCCCAGCAGTTCCTATCTGTAGAGAAAGGACTCAACAATGCCAAGCGTATGGGATAGGGTAAATCCAGGTCTCGGCTCAGACGAGAACGGCAACCAGTATACATGGCCTTCCTACGGAGTTAATCCAAACCAGCCAGCAGGATATGGTTCTCTGGGTGGGTATCAGCAACCGGGTGGCGGATGGAATCCAAGCCCATTAAACTGGACGACTATTGTTAATCCGAATCTTAACCCACAGAATCCTTATGCAAACCAACCACCGTCAGTTATGTCGGGTTCGTACAATCCGTATTATGGTCAGCCTCCCGCATCTCTTGGATGGAATAATCCTTACGCCAACCAACCGAGAGCCTCTATAACCAACCAACCCGTCAGACCCGGACAGCCAAACTCTTTCGGTCAATATAACCCGCAGGTTCCTAATAATGGTTGGGTTCAGCAGGGAAACCAGTCTGCCCAGAATGTTCAAAATAAAAACTTCTTATTGAGCAACGGGCCAGCGTTCTCTAAGGTTCCTCCAAGTATGATCGGAAAGCAGTCTGGAATACCGAACGCTCCAGATTCAAGAATGAATTATGCACAAGGAAAACCGTACAGTATGACCACCTCTCCGACTGGCGGAAAACCATACGGTATGACCTACTCCCCAAGTCAGACGACTGGCTCAAAGCCATACACGATGCAGTATTCTGGAGCGAACGGTCAGAAATATAACATGACCTTTTCTTCTGCATATAAGAACCCTCTGGCGAATCAACTTATTGATAAGGCAAAGCAGGCTATTTCTTATTACAACGGTCTAAACGAAGACATGAAATCCCAGCTTGCGTTAAAGTACCAGCAAGCGCAGCAACCGCAGAGCACGGGTGGGGGTGGCGGGTATCCGTACTACTATGGTGGCGGTGGAGGATACAGCTACACCAAGAGAGCCGAAGCCCTTCCGGGCGCAGTTTGGAGAATGAATCAATGACAGACCAGTACATAGACGAAACCATCTCCGGCTGGAATAACATGATGTCTGGGCCTCCACGGGCAAAACCAGAACCACCCATCCAGCCCAACCAGACACCCCCCCTTAATTATTGGGAAGATAAAATGCCGCCCCAACCCAAGAGCTACTGGAGTGATCCGGTCAGGGTTGCGTCTATGTATAACGCTTATCAGGCACTTCCTGACAAGACCCAAATACCGCAGTGGTTCAACCCAGATGTTGTGTCTGCTGCATATACCTATTACGACCAGATGAACCCCGGAAAGAACTGGTGGGAGTGGAAAGCTCCCGAAAACGACGAGATGGGATTTATCCTATCCGAACTTCCCCCTCCCCCAAAAGAGGCTTTGCACCCATACGAGCAAGACCTGACACCAATGACACAGGCGGATTACGATACTATATCCGCCACGCAAATGGCAGACCCGAACGGCAGGATAGCGTCTATTCCAGCTTCGGATGTTCAGAACCTTCCTCCTGAAATACAGAACTGGCTCGTGCAGAGTCAGGGTGAAAAAAATGTTTATACCGTAACCCAGCAGGACGCACAATTCATATCCTCCCTTATTCCCCAGGAACAACAGGTTCCAGATGCCGCCGCACAAATAAAGCAACTGAAAGACAACGGTACTTGGGCGCAACTCGGCCCCGTCCAGCAGTTCATGTTGAACCTAAACGCCTCCCAGTTCGGGGGCGCGGCTACGGGTGCTTTGCAGGGAGCCATTCCAGCCGCATTTAATCTTTTACAAGGGCCTCGTGGGGTTCCTGGTGCTTTGACGGCTATTGGCATGGGCGCTGGTCTTGGGCAATTATCCGCTGGCGATCCTAAAAGCCCCATGACCCAAGCCGGACAGTTGGTGATGAACGCCTTCAACGTAGGCGCGGAAACGATCACTCGTATGGCGGGTATGGTCGGGCAGTTAGCCGGTTCTGCTATGGCTCCGGAGTGGTACGGTTCTCTCGCACAACTGATGCAACAACTCCCCGAAGCATGGCAAGCGGCAGACATCACTTATGCCGCCGCACATCCCTTCAAGAACGAAGTCGTAGTCCATCAACTTGGGCAACCAGGCTCTGTTACCCTACAGGGTGAGGAAGCAGATGCCCTCAAGCAAATATCGAACCTGAGAAATGATTTAGCCGCTATCTACGAAGGACGTTCTCCAAAGACTTTGGACGAGGTTCTGTACGGCTATAAGGAAGCCCAACCGATTGTCGATAAGTACATGGGCAAGTTTGGGTTGGAGGGCGCGGCAAGGGACATGATATTCCAGTTAGTTGCCGACCCCATCAACTTCTCTGGGGTTGGACTGGCTAAGTCCGCAGAGAAGATCGCAACCCGAATGGGCATGGATACACTTGCCAAAACCTACCGATCTACTAGGTATATAGGTGGTATTGGAAAAGCCTTATCCGAAGTCCAGACAACCCTCAAAGAAGAGGGCGCAAAAGCCGCACTGCGTTCCCCCGCAGTCACAGGTTACACACCCGCTATGGACGGTGGACTTATCTCGACCCTACAGCGGTATATAGACGACGTTAAGCTGGAGCCTGAAAAGTACACCGATGCCGAACTGAACCACCGCTTTATCAAGTGGGCGACGGGGATGGTCAAGGATGAGGACGGGAAGTGGAAGGAGTGGAAGTTCACCCCCGAAGGACGGGATGCGATCGCCAAAGGCACTACGACTGGTGGGCGGTTCGAGTCGTTTATCAAGCGGATTCCGTACCAGTTCATCCAAACGCCTGAGTCGGCGGCAAAAGAATCCATTCAGAATCTTGGTGATGCTTGGGCGCATGCGGCTCACGATCCCAACGTTTCTGTAGACAAGACTTTCGCTATGGGGAAAGCCATTGCCCACCAGGACAGGCAGGAGATGGCGGCTGTTGGCATGGGGGTCGAGAAGAACCAGTTCGACAAGTTCGCCCCAGATGCTCTTAATGCAGAAAAAGAGATCGATGCCATCCAAGCCAACTGGGAGAATACGGTTGAGCAGAGGAACCTTGTCAACCTGATTGGGGAAGACCTGAAGTCCGGCGAACGGGCAGACCTTATCTCGAAAGACCCTCAGACCTATTACGACAGGGCGGTTTACCGCCTGAAAGTAAAAGCCGAAGCGGGGGATAAGGTTGCCGCAGAGAAGCTAAAGATAATCGCGGAAATCCCTCCGGAGGAGTTTGGGAGGGCAGCGAAAGATTTAGTTGTAACAAAAGCACCTGTTGACGAAGAGCATGTCAAGGTTCAGGTTGGAACCGCTATTCTCGAAAAAGGTAAGGATTGGCTTGTTGATTGGTTTGGGGTCACAGAGAACCCGACCATCCATAAGTTCGCCCAGACGATAAAGAACATGGAGTCGTTTATGCTCCTGTTCCCCAACCCTACCTTCATGTTCCAGAACGTCATGTCCAACACCGGACACCTTTTAGCCGATGGTCTGACCTCCTGGATGGATAAAGGGGAAGTCGATAAGTATTGGGATCGAATAGGTTGGCGACCCTCAAGACTCCGTGAGGGAATTGGGGAGTTTCAGGATACCATAGGCGGTACAAAAGAAGCCCTTACGCTGACATCTCCCATCATGGAAGAGGTTGGCAAGATCGTCAAGGGCAAGAGCATGAACCCCAACATCGAACTTGTCATGGGGCGAATCAAGCGTTTCTTCAAAGGTGGTATGACTGCCCTCTCCAACAAGAACGAGCAGTACATGGGGGAACAGGCGGGAACGCAATTCCTAAAGATTACCCACGACAGGCTTGCACGAGTCGGTTATGGGATCGACCCGATTGATGCTGGCGGTAAAGCCACTCTTGACGGGTTAGACCCCGCCCTCTCCGCACGCCTTGAGGCGGTGATGAACGGACGATATAACGCCTCTGAGGTGGACAACGCCGCAAAGATAGCGCAGAACGTAGCCTTGAACCCAACCGACGAACAGCGGGACGCGCTTCGCAACTTCCAGATGGATGAAATCCTGAAAGATTCCCTTGATAAAGCCGGAGATAACGTAGAGAAGCAGCGGGACGCGTTCGATGAGGTTCTGGCTCTTTCAAACGAAGTCATGTCCGAGACCCAGAAAGAGACCATTGAGAAACTTGGGATTCAACAGGCACAGATAACAACCGCCGTTCAGGGCGAACAAGCTATCCCTGTATTACGGCAGGAGATGAACGAGAAGTCCACTCTCAACCAGATTAATCATCAAGTCATCATGGATCAAATCTGGTCGGAAGCCGCAACCCTTACGGGTAAGAAGAAAAGCCAGTTCCTCACCAAGCGTTTGAACGAGGAACACATTCGGGAACGTCGGTTCGAGCAAGCCTACGAAGCGCAGTCCGTAGGGATTGCCAAAGGTCTTGGGATAGAGCCTGAAACCACGGGGCTTAGGATTGCGATCCACAACGGAGTCCTGAACCATAAAGAGTTCTTCAACGGCAAGATGAAACTCGAACGGCTCATCTCTAACATGATGGGCGACGACCCGGATTTGGCAATCAAGTCCGCTAAAGAGCTGGAACCTATCCTAGCCAAAGAACTTGGCGAAGGCTACGACCCGCTGGTTGCGCCACAGGACAACGTAAGAAAAGTAGTTACCGAACGCTATAAAGTAATGATCGACAACGAGGAAAAGATTCAGGATGAAATTAATAACATCTTCCTGAACCACCTGTTAAACAGCCCCGACAAGGCTGGGTATAACGGCTTCAAAGACTACCTGAAAATCCAGAAAGAGAACCGCAGGGCGACTACTGGAGCGGAGTTGTACTTCCGAACTGGCGAAGGCAATCCTCCCGAAGAGGTCAAGAAGCAGATAGACGACCTGTTGGGCGGGTACACGATGGATCAACTCCGCCAGGAAGACCCTGTAGAGTACCGTAAGAAATGGGATAAGTTCCAGAACGAAGTTTACACTCCTCTTTGGTACAAGAATCTTGAAACTGCTCGTGAGGCTGAGTACAAGGCTATCTACGAGTCCCGTGGAATGGCTCCGTCCACAGCCCCGAAGGTTGAGGAGGTTGCGCCTGTCGCTCAGAACAGATTCGAGCCACTAGACCGCGCTACCACGAAAGAAGAGTTGGTGGAGGCTGGTAAATTATACGGCTTCGCCAATGGCGTTGCTATTCAGAAGTTTGTCAACAAGCATCTTGGAAACGAGTTATCTTGGAAGAAGGGTGAGATAACTCCTCAGATACTAAAAGATGCGCTCTCAACACTTACGGACGAAGAGTTTGCCCAGAGGTGGACGGATTCGTTCCCCGGAGCAAATAAGGCAGAGATGCCCGATTCTCCCACCCCCATCCTTTCGGGTGATCCGGAATCGGTGCAGAAAGTCGCCACGCCTCCGATGTTCGAGGCACAGGACGAGGAGTATGCCAACTTCGTGAAACTGATTGGCGACCTCAAGCGCGACTATATGAGCCAGGAAAAGAAGGTCTATACTGGTGGTATCTTAGACGACATAAAGAAGACCGCAGAGGCGAAGGGTCTCGATCCAACGCCGTACTTGAAGGTAGCGCAGGACTACCTAGCCAAAGGTAAACAGCAGATAAAGGATGTGAACTTTGTATCTGCGAAGATGGCTATGAAGATGCGCGACTTCACGCTGTTGAACTACGACAACCGCTCTAAGTTCGACCACAACCTACAACTGCTCATGCCCTACTCGTTCTGGTACACGCACTCAATGGCGAACTGGGCGGTAAGGGCGTTGGACAGACCCGGACTTATGGCTTCCTACGCCAAGCTCAAGAACTTCCTGGATGCGATAGACAACGATCCCAACCAGCCTACTCGGTTGAAGGGCAAGTTCTTCGTTCCCGTTCCGTGGATGCCCGACTGGATGGGTAAAGGTCTTTACGTTGACCCGCTCCGAAACATCATCCCTATAGACAACTTCCTGAGACCTATTCAACAGTGGGATCAAAACCAGACTACGCAGTATAAGTCAACCATCTCTATCCTGAACGACATGATAGACAACGAAAAGATAACTTACGACCAGGCTACCGAAGCCGCGAAGAACAAGAGTGGGGATATATGGGACACCGCCTGGGCGCAAGCAGGGAAGCAGATGGACGCACCTGAAGCGATGGACTACGCGACAATGCTTATGGCTCCCCACATGCCCCTGATGTGGATACAGAAAGCTATGAGAGGCAAGGCGGAGGACATTGCCCAACTTCCGTTCACCAGAGCGGTTCAGAACATCACCGGAGGGCTTGGGATCAAGTCCGACCAGGATATGTTCGGTGGATTAATCAGTCCCGAAGGCGTGAACCTTGAGGCGTGGATTAGAACCCCGTTAGGGCTACAGCGGTCAGACAAGTTCCAAGACTATCGCATTGACCGTCAACTGGCAGTCATGGCAGCCGAGCAACCCGAAATGACGGACGAACTTACGAAAGCGATGATAGACCGTTCCGGCCCGTTATACAACGAGGCTGTGTCACGGGTTATGAAGGTCAACCTTTCGAGATGGCTTGGCTCTACGCTTGCCCTTGATTTCTTCCCAGAGGGAGAGTTAGACCAGCGCAAGTTACGAGCGGAGTACGCCAAAGCTTCGGACGCTTACGCTAATGGGGACACAAAGGCACTCAACAATTTCTTTGACAAGTACCCTGAGTACCAGACCCAGCAGAACGTGTGGCGCGACCCCGCCCAAAGAATGAAGATGTACCTGAGAAGCCAGATATGGCAGACGTACAACGCTTTGCCAGACCTGTACAAGAAGGAAGCCGCCGCATCATTTGGCAGTCTATTCCAGGATGCGTTCCTGAATAAAGAAACGAGAAGTTACGACTCGATTGACGTTAACACGCTTGCTTCATGGGCAAAGTCTTTGGGTGCAAACACTCCCGGTTCTGTCGAAGCCAGCCAGATACCGTTGAACCTTTCGTCTCAAAAGGACGCTCAGTTGGTTCAGAATTTCAATGACTTGAAAGACCAGAACTTCCCGAATCTGAACGCCATATACGAGTACGCCAACAGCCTGCCCCCCGACCAACGGGATGCGTTCCTGAACTCCCAGAGAGAAGTTCAGGGGTTCAACCAGATGAAGAACTCGTTCCTGTCGCAGTATCCAAATCTAGCGGACAGCGTGAACTCGCAGACGAACGAACTGAACGGACTCCCTACGAGTATTCAGGGCGCGGTGTATACCTATCGGGATCAGAAAGCGCAGTTATTCCCGAACATCGAGCAAGTCCAGAGCCAGTATTTCTCGCTGGTAGACCCTGTGCAGAAGTCAGCCTACATGCTTGACCATCCGGAACTGGAAGAGTACTGGAACTGGAGAGGCAAGTACGCCGCAAACTTCCCCGAAGCGTCGCCATATATTCTGTCTGACCAGAACATAAAAGGTGCGTTGGGCGGGACGAACTTCAACGTGGAGCAAGCCTTCCCAGGGATTTACGATGTGCAGTCAGAGTACTTCAGCTACCCGAAGGGCTCTCAAGGGCGCAGATACTTCCTGTCGCAGCACCCGGAACTGAAACTGTACTGGGACTGGAAGGGCTTCTACGGGGATGAGATGAAGGCGGAAGACGCTTTTGCCAAGACCTTAGAGCCTGTCTTCGCCCAGATGTCAACTGAATTAAAGAGCAACCTTGTAGGGCATTTCACCGCAGGGCAGAGTTTGTCCAGTGGTGCTATGATGGAATTGAAAAAGATATACAACCAGAACCGAATGGGAGGTGATTTCAATTCATTTGTTGAGTCGTTGAAGTCAGGTTTGTAAAAATTTGTGGTATAATAGGAGATTGACATGTCGGAGAATGAAGAGTTAAAGTTTGCCGGGGCAGCGGGTGAAGCTGGGCAAGGCAGTCCAACCGAATCCGTGAATCCATCCAAAGTGGTGGAGTCCCTGACGGAACCAGAAACCAAGTTCTTGACCGTTGACCAATTCGCGGCGTACCAGAAAGAGATGTCCTTGAAGTTAGAGGAAACTCGACGGAACGCGCAGGGGATGGTTGACAGGAGTTCAAACAGACTTGAACAAAAGTTTGCCGAACTTACCGATCCTTACAAGAAACTAGGGATGCAACTCACGCCAGAGCAGGAACAGGCGTTGCGGACTCAAATCTTGTTTGACTCGTATGGTCAGCAACCTCAGCCCTATCAGCAGTACGCGCCTGCACAAGCGCAACCTGTCGAGAAGGTCGATCAAGTCACGATCAAGGCGAACGGGATTCTGGATGCCTATGACGTTAAGGTTGACAAAAACAGCCCTAACATCAAGCTCATAGATCAAAGCACCACGGACGAAAAGGCGTTCCTTAAGTCTGTGAGAGCCTACGCTGAAGCCGAAGCAAAATCCCGTGAGCAAAAACCATCTACCGCATCTGCGGAAGCACAGCTTCCTATGGGCGGTGTTGGAACGAGCGACCTGATGTCACAATATCAGGACGAACTTAAAAAATTACCACGGGGTACTGTGTCCCAAAAAGCCAGAGTGTTACTTAACGATAAGTACCGTAAGCTTGGTCTAAGAGGAATATAGTCTCCGTAAAGGAGATTCACTATGGCTGCTGCCGATAGTCCGTATACTTCATATACTGACACCGCTGCACAGAAGAAAGTCATTACCGATGTAATTAGTCTTATTGACCCTTCTGATGCACCACTTATTGAACGTCTTGGAGGTCTTGATGGCGCGGCTGGCAAGTTCCGCTTTTCAGCTTGGCCGGGTACGAACCCGACCTGGCTTGAGGACTCGCTTCCCGCTCTCGAAGCTCTCTTGAAGACGGCTACCATCGCTTCGGATGCGACAACCGCAACCGTTTCAGATGCAACCTTGTTCCAACCGGGGCATATTATTCTGGTTGACTCCCAGACCTACTGGGTGTCCGCCGCGAACGTCACAACCAATGCCCTCACTATTTCGTCCCTGGGTGGGACAACCGCCTCACACGCGACCAACGCCACGATCTACATCATCGGCTTGGCACGTCTTGAGGGTGACGACTCCGATCCCGTTGGCATGACCACGCGGGCAACCGGGTCTAACTACACCCAGATTTGGCACGGCGAAGTGAACGTATCCCGCTCAACCGCAATGTTAGCCCAATGGGGTATTGACAACGAGTTCGACTATCAAGCTTCAAAGGTAGTCCCGAACCTGATGCGCCTCATCGAGAAACAACTGTTCGCCAATGTGTCCCCTGCGGCTGGTTCGGCTTCTACGCCCCGCGTTATGGGTGCGCTGACCGCCTACATCAGCTCCAACGCCACAACCGGACAGACCATGACCAAAGCCTCCTTCGATGGCGCGGTCAAACTGGCTTACGCCGATGGCGGAGCTGGCCCGTGGATTGCCCCGATGTCACCCAGCAACTTTGCGAAGGTGCGCGGGTTCTACGAGAACAGTTCCTTCCTGGTCATCCAACAGGCTGACCCAGTAATGGGTATGCCTCCCGTGACGATCATCCGCACCCCATTTGGGGATGTGGAACCTGTGCTGGATCGCTGGGCGAGCGACAGTTTCATCAACATCATCGACCCGAAAAATGCGGGGATGGTGACGTTCTCGCCATTTACTCAAGAAATGCTCGCCAAAACTGGCGACTCTCTTGAAGGAGAAGTGGTCGGGGAATTTAGTTTTTGCTGCCGGCAAAACCAGTCCCATGCTGTGCTCACGTCTGTGAGTTAGTTTAGTGGTATAATAGGTAGTGGATAGGGCGCGCGCCCGACAAAGCCTCCCCAAGCCTTCCACTACCTAATTGGGGACTGTGAGGGAACACAGACCATGACAACAGTATTACAGATATTCTATGAAGCCCTCCCTGCGAGGGCGTTTTGCGTTCAGGAGGAATTATGAGTACACCAGAGGAAAGAAGGATTGCTCACAATGAAAATAACAAGAGGTACAAGGCTAACCACCCAGAACGGGTGAAGGAACAGCGGAGAGTTTGGGCTGTTACCCACAAAGAAGATCGCAGGAAATACAGGGAAGCCAACAAGGAGAAGATGAATAAGCAGTCAAAAGAGTGGTACTATGCTCACAAAGAAGAACTGTATGGCATAACTAAAGATATTTATAACGATATGTTAGAGAAACAAGATTATCGGTGCGCTATCTGTGGTGTGTCCTTTGCGGTTATGAAACCGTGTATAGATCACGACCACACCACCGGAAGGGTTCGCGGAATTCTGTGTCACAAATGTAATCGCGGTATCGGATTCCTAGACGACAATCCGGGGTTGTTACGACTTGCCGCAAAGTTCGTAGAGGAGAATACATAGTGAGTAAATTAAGCACTCAGCCCATTTTAAAGTGTTCCCAATGCGGAAGACCAATGGTTCTATCCCACCTTGAGACCACGTTTCCAGACTCCGAGTCCGTTGCGCTTTTAGCGTTAGCGAAGTCCATCTTCCAGAACGGCATCTGCCCCGCCTGTCAGAAAAGGATAAACTTCAAAGCCGACCACCCCGACCAGATGCAGGACTTCCATGTAAGACCAGTAGAAATTCAAATTCCGTTTAAGAAAGGGAAAAAATGACAGTTCAGTTACCAGACGTATTCGTAGGTTTCCCGGTTTACGCCACGCAATCGCCAATGTGGTGGAACCAGGTATTCACAATGCTTATGGCGGGGAATAACAAGTACTACACCATAAACAAGACGATGATCGCTTCAGGTATGATGTCGGATGTTTCCAAGAACAACCTCGTGTCCTTCAAGCGCAGGGATGCTATGACAGACGAGAACCGGAACGCAATCGCCAAGGGGTTTATGGATTCCGATGCTGACTTCTTGTTCGTCATGGACGACGACACCGTTCCGCCTGGTGGTGCGTTGGCTCGTCTTCTCTCTTTGCGGAGGGAGTTCGTTTCAGGGTTGTATTTCCTTCCGAAAAGCCCGTGGCATCCCATCGCTTACTTCAAGGAAAAGAACGGCATGTACGCCAATTACACGGGATACCCGAAAGGGATGCTGGTAGAAGTGGATGCCGTAGGTCTGGGGTGCGCCCTGATCCACCGGGACGTGTTCACCAAGATCGAGGAAACCCATTCTGTGTTTGTCCGTGAGAACGGGTCTATGGTCACGGTTCCCAATAGGCTTATCAGGAACAACAAGCAGACGGACGTTAAAGAGGCGTATGTCAAGGATGGGTTGCTTCACGTTCCTTTACGCAAGCCGGACAAGGACGATGACCGCAACTTCCCGTTCTTTGCGCTGGAACACTCCCGTACAGAGGACTTGATATTCTGCGAGATGGCGAAAGAAGCTGGAGTTCCCATTTGGCTGGATACTACCGTTGTGTGCGAACATGTGAAAATGCAGGGAACGACAGAGGAAGACTACAAGCGTGGTCTTATCGAGGAATCAGCCAAAGCTATCAATGTGAGCGAAATATGAAAATACTAAATATCTATCCCTTAGAACCAGTAGACCTAAGTAAAGTATTCGACCCCGAAGATGACGAGATCACCCAGATACACGCAAGCAAGATTCAGGAAATAGAGGGCAAGTACGACAGGGTTATTTGCCGTCACGCCCTGTCTATCTTGGAACCAGAAACCATTCCTGCAACCTTTGATAAACTGGGTTCCCTATTAGAGAACTGGGGCGAGTTGTGGGTTATCACTCCTGCTCTTGAATACTTCGCGGCGCAGTGCTATTCAGACACGCCCGCCCCCGTATTTCATCAGGTAGTCTTTGGGTCGAAACAGGCACACAACCGCTGCGGGTTCACGCTTGCTTGGCTTAGAAACCTCGTGGAAACGCTAAACCTGTCCATCGTTGCCTCAAGACAGCAGAAGTGGGAGATTCCCTACCAGGATACCGTAGTTCCTGTGCTGGAGAACATTGTCATTGGAAGGAAGTTTATCTATCCGGAGAAACCATGACACTAGAATTTATAGCGGCGGCAGCAGACTACAAAGAACGCTGGCTTGCGCTAAAAGAATCGCTTCGTTGGCGAGACGTAAAAACAGAACCCCCTCCCAAGAGTGGAAGGTATATGGTTTGGTGGATAAAAGGAAATTTTATTGATTTCAGATACTACCGAAAAAATATACCAACTATTCCGGAGTGGGACTGCGAAGTATTTCCTGATAAGTGGAAACCGCTTCCAGAGGGATATGTCGAATGACATATCTCCTAATAGTTCCATTACTAGCCCTTGTCGGGTGGACTGCCTATAACTATTCCAAGCAACCACCAGACCCCGATTGGGGATATTTTCACCTTACCGGATTCACCGGATCGAAATGGGGTAAAGACTTTGAAGACATCAAATCACCGTTGGTACACTGGATCAACCTGGCATTTACGAAAGCACTTGGTAAAAGGAAGTCGGTTGCCAGAGTACGTTTTCTCGAATATTTCGTCTATGGTTCGGTGGGAGCCATTTACTTTGTCGCTACGGGTAATTTCGCCCCAGCATTACTTTACACAGTCTTAATCAATACACCCTGGTTGTGGTCATTCACGGGCAACGTGTCCCAGTTCCCCGCCGCAATGATTATGCTTGGGTTCGCCTTTCCGCCACTCGCTCCGCTCTTCTGGGGGTTCGTGGTGATGTACGAACCCAAGATGATCCTGCCTTACGTCGCCATAGCTTTTATTAGTGGCTGGTGGATTGCAACCGCTATCTGGGCGGTTATAGCCGTTCTATTAGTCCTGTACCTCTACAAGTTCCAGAAAGAATACTGGGGCTGGTGTGTAGAGGCTTTCTACCGTATGCCGATGGACATGGACAGGAAGCGCAAGGGACTCTACTCCACATGGGTAACGTGGTGGATGGCAACCGCCATGCTTTACATCTCCCCTATCTTCGCACTAGCTGTCTGGTATAAGCCGGACATCCTTTTCTGGATTCCGGTGATCGTTTACCTACTCTTTATCGCCAGGGGTAGGGTGGTGCGCCCCCATCACGTCATCCAGATCATCCCGTGGATTGCAGTTGCAGGGATACCGTTCCCGATTGTCTTATTGTTTGTCTTATGCGACTTCTTTGCCGCAGGGTTCTATTTAGGAGACTGGTGGCAGAGGCACTACATTTCTTTACGGGATGCGGTGTACGAAACAATGGTTGCTGGGAAGTGGCTGAAGGACAAACCCGGCTCTATCTACGTCTTCGGGATGCACTCAGAGGTCTATGTGTGGGCGGAGAAACCCGTACCATACAACTGTTCCATGCAGATAGAGGTCAGGGAATCCAGCAAACGCATCCGGAATTTCAAGAAACTTTACAAGGAGAACCCTCCCGACTGGGTGGTGGAGACACCCTCCCAGAATGTAGTTGCTTTTGATAAGGCTGGGTTCCAACTAATCTCTCAAGGAAGAATGTGCAAGATTTGGAGGAGAATGAAATGAGAACGCTGGAGAACATTTTCTTTGTGACCATGATAATCGTCTTAGCCCCAATATATTGGTTGTGTTACTGGTATGACAGATATGCGAATCGCACTAGTCAGAACAAATAAGCAGAGCCACGTCATCAGTCCGGCGTTGGGCATAGGGTACATATCGAGTTACCTGAAGAGTCTCGGACACGAAGTAAAACTGTTTGATGGACTCAGGGATAACATCTCCAACCACCAAACGACCAATGATATTATAGAGTACTGCCCTGACTACGTTGGGATCACGGCGACAACTGCTGAGTACCGCTCCGCAATAGAAGTTGCCGCTGGACTCAAGGGAATCTTCCCCCTCGTCATAGGCGGTGTTCACGCAAGCGTCCTTCCAGAGCAGACTCTCAAGGACGCTTTCTTTGACTACGTTGTGGTCGGGGATGGCGAATACGCGTTTGCCGACATCCTCAATGGTCACTATAAACCCGGAATAGTCAGGGGTTGCCAGGTCGCAGATTTAGACGCTATCCCGTGGCCGGACTGGGAGGAGATAAATCTTCCCAAGTACCCCAGAGAACCGTGGGGAATTGTCACTAAGGGCTGGCCGGTTGGGACGATAATGACGACTAGGGGTTGCCCCTACAACTGTTCCTTCTGCGCCGCCCCCGAGTACACCTCCAAGACTATGCGGTATAGGAATCCAGCGGACATCGTTGACGAAATGGTTTACCTTCGGGACATCTGGAAGGTCAAAGAGATAAACATTTCAGATGACAACTTCACAGTCAAACGCACTCACGCCGTTTCTGTTCTGGAAGAGATAATTGACAGAAACTTAGGTATTCCCATAGCATTAGAGAACGCCGTGAGAGCCGATAAAGTTGACCCAGAACTACTCCACCTGATGAAGAAAGCTGGTGTATACTTGGTTGGAATAGGGATAGAGAACCCGAACGACAGGATACTGAAACTAGCCGGAAAGGGTGAGGGCGTCAAACAGATCGAGAACGCTATCAAGTGGGCGCACGAGGCAAGGCTTGAAACGAGGGGGTGCTTTATCGTTGGGCTTCCCGGTGAAACAAAAGAGTCCATGAAGTTCATGTCAGATTGGGCTAGGAAACAGCCGCTTGACGAAGCCAACTTTACCGCCTTATCCATCCTTCCCGGCAGTCGGTTGTGGGATAAAAAGAAGTTTGAGTGGGGTAGTAACACATTCTTCGACGTGGAGTACGCCCCCCCAGGATTGACCGTTCAGGATGTTATCAGGGGTAGGCAACACGCCTTCCGGAGTTTCTACTCATCTCCGAGGCGGTTCTTCAGGATCATCTCAAGGCTGAGTATAAACCAGATAAAGCATTTCCTTGACGTTCTGCTTATCTATAGATTATTTAAGGTTAAATAGGTGGTATAATGGGAGAACAAAATCACAAGTATTTCTTTGGTAATCACCCTCAAATGCCGTGGAAGAAAGAGACGGACTATTGGGGTTTAAGGGCAAAAGAAGGCGTGGAAGGGTGGGAACCCGGAGAACGCCGCTATGTGCTTATGGATGAGTATCAGGAACTCATCCGTAAGTATCCGGATAATTGGGAGTACGAAGGGATCAAACATGCCAGCGAAAAGTAAGAACCAATTCAAGAAGATGTTCATTCTGGAAAAAGAGGGGAAGATTTCCAAGAACGAACTTGAGAAGATGACCCATAATGTCAACTATAAGAAACTTCCAAAGAAAGTAAAGAAGGGTAAGAAATAATGGCTACTCTAACCTTCGATGTCCTGCTGGCTCTAGCCCTGCGAGTGGGGGATTGTTTCCCATCTGTGGCTACTGGAGGGAGCACGACCACGCTTGTCGACACGGCTCTTACGAAACCGGACAACTTCTACAACAACGGCACTCTATTCATAAAGTCTGGTAACAATGCCGACAAAGCCTTGATTGTACGACTGTATGATTTACCCACAACTACTTTTACCTTCGATACGACTCTTGCCTGTGCCGCGGGAAACATCTATGTTGCCGTCACCAAAGAGTATTCAAAGCAACTGCTTCTAAACGCCATCAACCTTGCCCTTACCGAAATCGGCTCTGTCCTGAAAAGCGCGTCGCTTACCGCTGTTACCGCGCAACGGGCATACTCTTTAACCGCTGGAACAGAGGACATCCGAAGGGTTGAAGTCGATGATGCTCCCGACCACTTCTGGAGAGTTATTGATTCGGATTTAGTCTTTGACGATGGGCATACGCCCAGTTCTGCGTCTACTATTACGATCTACTACATGGGAGAACACTCCGAACTCGTTGATGATGACGATGTGTTAGACCCCATGCTTCCACTAGACCTTGTGGTGAAGTGCGCTGTTCCCGAAGCTATGAAACTTCGCTTCCGTGAAGCCAGGGGTGACGACAAGGCTCTTGCGGCTCTGATCGCAGACGCTCAAAACGTCGCTTTACAAGCCAAGTGGAAGTACTTGAAACGGTCAAACATGCCGCCCGATTCTCATTGGGCAAGTTATTTCTAGGTAGACTATGAGAGCCAAGTCCACCGACCAGTTCCCAACCCACCACATAAAACTTACCGACACTACAGGGGTAGAGGTCGGTCTTATCCTATCCGACAGGTCTGGTCAGCACGACCCGACTGCTATTGCCGAAGCGTCTAATCCTCGTACCGCCTTACAGATTTCTCAAGGGAATAACGGGTACGATGATATGCTGGCTCCGTACTCTCCTATTGTCCAGAGTTCGTGGCTTGGAGGTCGGGGGCAGGAGGATTACGAGCGGGATTCCTCAAAGTACTGGGATGCGAACCGACTTGACACGATTCGGGGCAACCTGATCCTTGGCCCGAAAGAGACCTATACAACTGGGTACTTCTCGACCTATACATCTGGCGGGTCTGTGTCTGCGGACTATTTATTGTATGAATCTGCCTCCGTAAAGTTCGGAGCATCCAAATACACTGTTGGTGGTTCGATCATAACCCCTAGAAGCATCCGCTTCAGGTTGAAGAAAGCCACAGGCGCGACCTATCCGTTTACGCTGACCGCTTATATCTACGCCGATTCTGTTGGGTCTCCTGGTATTCCGGACGTGTTGACCGTCGCTTCTGACCCAAGAGTTATCGAAACCAATTCTTTAACATCTTCCTATGCCAACTTCGATTTTGTTATCCCTCCTACTCCTTTAACCGCAACTGCTACCTACTGGATTGCCATAGGTGTTTCGTCTGGTGGCAAGGTTAATGTTGAGAAGTACACCACCGATCCTAGCTCTTATGACATCTTCAAAAAGACAACGGGGGCGTGGAGTTCTGACGTTGCAGACGACACGCTGAACTACACTCTTCTAACCAACGGTACTGGTTACGCCCACTTCTTTGACTACAAAGGGCAACTATACGCCGCAACCTGTCCTGAAGACCAGGGGGCTGCTGGCGGTCTTTTTATGAACGGGTATCGGGGAATGGCGAAGACACCCTTCACTAATAAGTATGTCCTCAAGGGGAACGGGCTTAACCTTACGGGGATTGACCTGACGGGAAAGATATTAAAGATCACGGCTGGCCCCGGCTCGAAAGAGGAGTTTCCCTATAGGGTTATCGCAAGCAATACTACTACAGGTTCGGATGATACGATAACAGTTACTCAGGCGTGGAAGACCACGTTCACCGCCGCAACCGAGTGGGTTGTATTGGGTTGTGATACTTGGCAGGCAATCACGGGAACGAACGACCCGGACTATCCCATTACAAGCGTGTTGGTCACAGACGATTTTGTTTACCTTGCTCAAGGGGATAGTGACTATATTTCCCGCTACAGAGCCTACATAACAGGTGGGGCGTGGACAAGCGAGTTCGCTGACGACAGCACGAATAAAGCTGAACTACTTGCGTTCTACCAGACAACTTCCGGTGCGAGAAAGATAGTAAGAGCCGTCTTCCCGAACTCCATCTCAGAGGCAACCGCACCTACTTCTTGGGGAAACCTTTCCTTTGGAACCGCCATAAAGTGCGGCTCAAGCAATTCGAGAATTACGGGTCTGACAATATTCGGAACGCCCTCCGTTCCCTACGTCTTCAAAGAGGATGGGTTCGGGTACATATCTTCGGGTATCTACTCGGCAATCCCTCTCTCCGAAATGGAGAACGTGGCGAACATCTTCAACGGGAAAGCGTCCATTCGACACGATATTTACCTGTACTTCTCGTTGCTCAAGAACGGCTCCCTTGAAAGGTATTATAACAACCGGATTGATGATATGGGGCCTTCCACCGATGCTGGGCTTCCCCCAGAACGGCAGGGGCCGATAGTTTCACTGATAGGCTATCCGGGACGGTTCTATGCCGCTGTTGACGCGGGCGATGACACGGATCACTACTCATCCGTGCTTTGCTGGAACCAGACGGGTTGGTGTGAAATCTATCGCGCCCCTGGGGGGAAACGAATCCGAAAGATTTGGATTCAGGACATCCCTACAAAGCAGTACCAAAGATTGTGGATTAGTGAAGAGGAAGATTTAGTCTGGATTTACGTTGCCATCAATCCTTTGAAGTGTGACGAGTACCAGTTTACTACCAGCGGTTCGATCATCTCTTCTTGGAAGTCGGCTAAATTCTACGATTTGAAGAAGTTCATGTATTCCGAGAAGCTGTTCTCCGAGAAACTTAGTGCAACCAAAACCGTGACACTTGAGTACCAGACGGATAACGAAACCGATTCTGATGCTTGGCACTCGGCGGGAACGTTTGACGCCTCGCCTTCAGAGGAGGTTGTCCTGTCTGCACTCAATAACGTTTCGGGTATCAAATATCGCACAAAGCTAACCATAACTACCGACAGCGCAACGGTCAGCCCAGAAATCAAATCCGAGCTTCTTCACACCGTAGTTCGTCAACCCGTGAAGCACGCCTGGAACCTGACCTTCGTTATCGAGGATCAGCAGTACGACTTGAATGGCGAGTCGGCTCAGGACTCCACGAAAGAAGTTCTTGACCAACTAAAGACATGGGCAAGTTCTCAAGACACCCCGTGTCCCTTGAAGCTGGACTGCGTGATACCTTATTACGACGGTTACTATGTCTTTATCGAGCCAGCCAGCATCAAGCCGCTCAAGGTTATTCCGTCCGACCTGAACCCTAACAAGATAAACAAGATGGTCTGCTCAATGGTTCTGAACGAGGCATAATGCCCGATCTATATATTCAGGGAGTCAAGGTTGGCTCCCTCAACGAGTACAACGTGGCTACCGCCTTAGAGCGTCAGCGGATGCAGTTCCAGTACCAATACCCCATCATGGGCGGACATTGGATACGGGGTGGTCAAGTCTTAGATTTCTTGGTAGACAGGCAACCCCTCCCCGTTCCGGTTTTAGTTCAAGGCGAATACTGGCATGCCAATCCTGCAACCGAAGCCTTCAGGGAGATTGAAATTTCCAATTACGGAAAGGGTCAGTGGGACGACCTTGTAAAAATAACCGAGGAAGAGTCGGCTACATTCGAGTCCGCTTTTGATGCGGTCAGGAAAAAGATACGATGACCAACGATGAGATAATCCGCGAGATAGAAAGACTTACCAGAGAAGTCAACACGCTGAAAGGGTCTAACCTCGCCAGCATGGGGGCGCAGTCTATCATGTCCGGAGATATTCAGCTTCTTGGGCAGACATCTATTCGCTTGCCAATCATCTATGCTTTAAGCACGGGTTCAAATCCTACGGATTCAGATGCGAACGGCGTGTTTATGAACGCCTTTGGGGAAACGTTTGATGGCACTACACTTTACCAACTAGGCGGCGTCAAAGACGGCGGGTTGATGTTCGGGCTTCGCTCAACGGATGGCTCGGCTCTCTTTATGGGCGGACAAGGGATTATAGACAACACCGGAATAAACACCAACGGGATTAATTACGGACTTCGGCAGTACGCCGAAGACCCAACAGATTCCACGACCAAACGTTACTTCCGACTAGAGATGCTTTTACCTGATGGCAGAACCCAGCCAGCAGGGTCTTTGACCTTTACGACTGGGGATGAAACAAACCTGATTACAAATGGTGATGCGGAGACCGGAGACCTATCCAACTGGACACAATCCGGAACGCTGTGGTCTGCGGATTCTACAGAGTATCACGGCGGGGCGTATTCCTTCAAGTTCGACAATAATACTGGTTCGGCAGAGACGCTTACGAGTGATCGGTACGCCGCTTCTGCAAGCAAGGTGTACTCCATCTCCGCCTGGATGAAAGAGTATTACAATATAGTTGGCGTACAAAATATGGAGCCGTCGGGATTGACATTTCTATCTTCTGCGAACCCAACAACAAACTATTCCACAGAATCTAAAAAATATTCTGGTTGGGATTATGGCGGGTACGAAAAAGAACACATGCTTGTAAAATATGATCTGTCCTCTATCCCAACTAATATACAAAGCGCTTCCGATGGGTATCTTAATTCTCTAGTTGGAAACGGGAGCGCACAAACACAAAGCGTATATAAGTGTCTAAGAAACTGGGTGGAGGGTGAGGCGACCTGGAATATTTTCTCAACAGGAAATAATTGGGGTACGGCTGGGGCAGAGAACACAACATCCGATAGGGGGGCAACTGTTCTTGGGTCTTCAACATCCACCGGAAGTATTTCGTTTAACCTAAACGATAGTGGGGAAACCGCTATATTTGACATGATAACCGGAAATAATTACGGTTTCGTAATAAGGGGAACAACAGAAAGTGGGACAACGGACAAATACGCATATTGCAGCGAGGTGGGCGTCCCGTTTGAAAGACTTAATTTAGACTTTCGTTATACCGAAGCCTCCAAATACACAGTCTACATGAAGTGGTACGATGATGCTTCCGCCGGAAATCTTATCAGAACAGACACACTATTCATAGAGAACAACACAAACTCCTGGAACGAGAGAACGGCAACTGTAACCACTCCCGCTGGGGCTTTGTCATACGAAATAATCATCAGCGGAGATAAAGGGCGCGAGTTCTGGGTGGATGATATAGTCGTGGCGGAACAGGCGTTTGCGAATAAGTTGCTGTTCCTGCCAGAACTTTCTTACCAGGACTCGGATTCAACCAGACGTATCCTATCCGCCAAGAAAGAGTTGTATGCTCCACTTGCCCCCGTTATTTCTCTTGATACAGTAGTTTACCAGCCAGATGATACCACTGGTGTAGACGCGTTTATGAATAGTGGTGCGGCTACAACGAACAACGGAACACACGTTGAAATCTACGCTGGCGAAAACAATACAAATACGTCTGTATACAGGGGTTTAATCAAGTTTGCACCCACTAATCTTCCAACCGGAACGCAGATAGATTCTGCCACTCTTGCGCTAACGGTTTCTACAGACCTGTCCTCTAACGCAAGAACTCTCAATGCCTATCGCATGTTGATCGCCTGGGTGGAGGGAGAGGTCACATGGAACAAAAGAAACGCAACTACGGACTGGGCAACCGCTGGATGCAACCTTACCACAGAGGTTGAGGCGGCAAGCTCTGGATCGGTTGCTTTTACGGCAACGGAGGCGGTTGGAACCACAAAATCAATATCTCTTGACGCTACAAAGACACAGGCTATGCTGGACGGATCGTTCACCAACAACGGGTGGATGCTCCGCATGGATACGGAAACCAACGATGCCTATGGAATGGACTCGTCCTCTTCTGCGACTGCTGGAGAGAGACCCAAGTTTACTTTAGTCATTGACGATGCCTGGAAATGTACGGATGGGGCGCATAAGGTGAAGATCACATTCGTTGACGCGGACGGAGAAACAAGCGCGGGGGCAGAGTCTAACTCCGTAACAGTAAGCGCAACCAGCCCATTTATAATCGTTCCGCTAGAGATCGGGCCGGAGGGAACAACCGCTAGAAATATCTATATGACCGAGGCGGGTGGGTCAACGTTCAAATTTGCCCATACGGTTAATGACAACTCCACCACAACGTATACGCTAAACATCCCAGACTCAGACCTTACAACTGTTGCGCCAACAATAAATTCGAGTGGAAAAAGGATATTGTGGCCGGAGACTAACTACATTTCGGGTCTTTCGGTTATCTCGAACACAACCCTTGCGCTTCAAAACGATTCTGTTATGCCGTATTATCTAGCTTCTGCCGCAAACGCCAACAATGGAGACTGGTATAAGTACCCTCCGTTTTACTTGCGTGGCGGAACATACAAGTTTATTTTTAATGGAAAAACAAATACCGATATGGGTAGGGTCGACTGGTATTTAGACAACACGCTCATAATCTCTGCCCAAGAGTGGTATGCCGCGAGTGGAACATATAACGCATCAGAATCAACGGGGATAGTCGTGTCCGGCGACGGAACCCACATTATGAAAGCTGTGGTTAACGGAAAGCACGCATCTTCAACCGACTATAGATTTGGATTTTTCTATTTCACTTGTGTCAGAACAGGAGCATAAATGATAAAAGGATTCGATGTTTCGGCTTGGCAGGACAATAACAGCACGCCTCAAAGAATAGACTGGGCAAAGGCTAAATCTCAAGAGTCTAAGTTCTGCTTTATTCGGGCTTTGTACAGCACGGTTGTCGATGAGGACTTTCTCTATAACTGGGAGAACTCAAAGGGTTTTATCCGTGGAGCATACCAGTTCTACGATTACCGTTTTCCGGTCATGGCGCAAGCAAACGCTTTCATAAAGCTAATGGGTAGCGATTGGGGAGAACTTCCACCTGTGATTGACGTGGAAACTGTCTACGATAAAGGTGTGGCGGTTCCATTCCCGTCCTCAACGAACTACAACAATGCCGTGCTTACCTGGTTGAAGGTGATCGAGAACGCCTGTGGTAGAAAGCCTATTATCTACACGGGGCAGAACATCATAAAGTATGGACTAAAACTGTTTTCTACCTCAGAACTAACTAACTATCCATTGTGGATCGCGGAGTACCGTAATCCGGTAGGCGAACCAAACCATACCCCGTGGAAGGACTATAAATTTTGGCAATGGGGTACTCCTACAATAGGGCTTGCGTACGGAATGGAGTCCAGAGAATTAGACGCAGACATTTGGAACGGAACATACGAAGAGTTATTGTCTTTCTGTGGTGTAAACGCTCCTCCCCCAATGGAATTATCCGATAAAGAAAAATTGGAAAGATTGTGGAAGGCTCATCCAGGTTTATAATATGGCATATAAAAATAAAGAAGATGCTCTTGCATATGGTAGAAAGTATCATGAATTAAATAAAGAAAAGAGACATATAGCTAATCGCGAGTATCATAAAGCTCACAAAAAAGAAATAAATGAAAGAAAGAGAAAGTATTATGCGGACAATCCAGATAAGGCGTGGATAAATAAACCCGGAAATAAAGAGAAGCAGTTGGAATACTATAAGGCACACCGAAAAGAAGATGACGCGTATCATATTAAATATAGGTATAAAATTCCTGCAAAATATAAAGAGCTTATGTTTGAGGAACAGTCGGGAATGTGTGCAATTTGTGGAAAATTTTTAGACAAGCCATATATCGACCACGATCATAAAACCGGAATTGTAAGGGGGCTTCTATGTAGAGAGTGCAATCTTCTTCTTGGTTACGCAGGAGATAATCCTATTATATTGTATTCCGCTATTAATTATCTTTCTAACAATCGTAGTATAATATAGGTGCGGATGGGTCTTGCATCGTATGGCAAGTACAGCATCCTGCTTAGGCAACTGACGAGTTGCCATAATCTTCTCTCCCCGAAAGTCGGCTAACAGGCCGTGCTAACCTGAAATAGGTTACTAGGGGGGGGAAGGTTTCCTTATTGACATTGTGTGAATTTCGTGCAATAATATAGGTGCGGTCTCTATTATTCGGGTTTACTCATTTCCCTGAAAGACCGCCTCCTTTCCTCGGAGAAGCCCCCTAGACATGATTCAAAAGATGTCTTCAGGGGGCTTCGTCTATTAAAAGCAAACACCCCTTCACCGGGAGCTTTAAGGTGTCCCTCTGGGGTGTTGCCTTGTCCTTCTTTTCAGGACGGCGGTTATCCGCTAGACCAAACTCGGTTCGCTAGGCTTTCCCTATCGCGTGAATGGTACTGTTCGAGCACCTTCTCGCTACCAATATTATACCACTAAGACTCCAGTATTTTCTTGATTGCGGCAATCTTTTCCGCATCTGTCAATCCGACTGGAGCGGGGGTTGGCGCGGGAATGGGGTCTGGTTTCGGTGGCGCAACGGTTCCCCAGGTATCCACGGGTTCAGCCATCGTTCCGGCAATACTTCGTGGTGCGTAACTTCGGTAAATGTACTGTTTCCACGGAGCAAATGACAGGCTGACGGTCGGTTCGTGATACCACAGCGCAAAACTATCCACGATCTGCTGGGTGGGCTTGAGCCACTTAATCATATCGTCAGTCATCCTCAGCAGGAAATTCTGGCTTCGCCCGTGATAGGAACGGTACTTGTTCAGGAACATCATTACCATTCCGCGATAAGCATTGGTCTCGCACAGTACCGGGTTGCCTTTTTCCAAGTGCAGTACAGGGGTCATAAACTTCACGTCCTTGTACTCGTTGAGAGCCATCAGCGCACCCTCGCGGATCATAAACTCCTGCGCCTGACTGTCTGCCGAACCCACTTCTGGTGGGTAGCGCAACCGATGGTACAGCCCCATCTTAAACCCGTAATAAGCACAGGTGTTGGCGTTATGGTATAGACAAGAGTTATTAGTCAGGTCTGAGTAGATAACCCTTACGCCCATGTTCCACAGGTTTTGCGGGTTGGCAATCTTTACATCTTTTTTAATCCATACGCCTATCATCTATTTTCCTTTCACAAAACACAATGCGACCAGAACGACAACGCACAGGCAGTCCAGAACGAACATTGCGCCAGCGTCTCCATACCCTGCAAATCCCGAAACAAAACCAAAGAAAGCGGTTAAGCCTACAGGAATTAGCCCTAAAGCCCAACTCTTTCCCGCTTTATTCAGGCGGATACAGGCAACAACAGTCAAAACGATCTCGGCTATAAGTAACATTTCTCCTCCTTTCCTAGTGTTCTAACCAACTAACCGTATTTTGTATAGCCCAGTTTCCGTATATATTATTTGGATCGGGTGTCGAGTTGACCAGGTTTTCCATAACCCAACTTCTACTCACGGGTTGCCCGTTGTATAATCCGGTGAACTCAATAAAATCCTCTCTATTTTTTATCGGCGCACCACACGCAAGGCATTGACCCTTCTCGTTTCCCTTGTTATTACAGGAACAATACTCGCATTTCATGTTACATCCTTTTCATTAATGACCACGGTGTTTCCTCTCCCAATAAGAACGGGTAGCCATCTCGAATAATCACCGCTCCATGGGAGTGCGCCCAATAGGTTCTATCTCTTTGGCTTTCGTAGGCGAACTTCTTTTCATCGGCACAGTGACCCATCTGGATTGCCCAGAACGTACCCGAACGATCTTTTCTCACCGACCAGTCGTGCGAATGTCCCATGATGTAATGGCATAGGTACTTGCTTGCCATCTCGGTTGCAGCGGTCTTCCCAAAAGGCTTGGGGTGGGCAATCTTGTACTTTTCTTTGCACAGAACCTCCGCAAAGTAATACTCGGACATATTCCAGCCGTCCATCTTGAACATATCTTTCAGGTTGTCGGCTTCCATTGAGGACTCGATCAGCCTGAGAAGGCGACCCTCATGGTTACCCATGATGTGATAGCGGTTCTTGAAGACGTTTAGTTCTGTAATGACCTTCTTTGAAATCGAAATCTCTTCCGCAAAAGAGCCGTTCGTCTTTGGCTTTAGGTCGTCAATCGCAACGAACGCCTCTTCCCGAACCTTCTCGTCCTTTATTTTCAGGAAGATGTCGTTCAGCTTATCCTTCGTTCGTTCGTCCATGTAATTGCGGACGACTTTGTTCCAGCTTGCCTCCCAACCAGTAAGAGCGTCTAGGTGGAACAGGTCTCCAGCGCAGAGTAAGTTGTCTACCTTCCAAGAAAGGGCTAAGTCGATGCACTTATTGATAAAGCTAGCATCATGGAGGGGCAGTTCAACATCCGGAAGGATCAGGATTTTGTCTGTTTCAACCTTTAAGGGTTCGGTGTATTTAGGGTACGGGCTTTCACTGACATACTGAGTTCTCCGCAGGACGAACCGCTGCTGCCTAACCGCATCAACGGTGCGGTTCAACGCCCTCGCAATGTCCTTTAGGGGCATGTCGCCCATGACGGCATCGTTCTCTTTGTCTGTCCAGTTCATTAGAAATCCCCCGGATCAACCCTAATGTCCCTTATTTGGCTCCTAATTACGTCGTCAAAGGTGTCTTCTATTTGTTTGTCTCGGAACTCGTCTGCCATAGCAACCCGAAAGGCGCGAACCTCGAAACCGACCTGACGTTCAACGCCGTCCTTCGTGTACTTACGGGGTTCTTTAGGCATACCCTCTACCGTCACGGTCATCTTCTCTTTGAGTTCGTTCTGGAGTCTTACGGCATCCTCTCCCCATACCTCAACCGTGATCCACGCACTCTTCTTGTACTCCCCGGCTTTGTTCTTGCCCGTATACAATCCCATCTGCCAACCCAATACAGGGTCGCCACTTGGGGTGTAGCGCATTACTGGGTCTTTGTAAATCCGTCCGCTGAATTTTATGTTACTCATTTCTGTCCTCTATAGAATCTCAACGCAAGTATAGCATCTTCTTTGCGCTGGTAGGTTGCCCGTTCTTCGGAGGGAAGGTCGGGCATGTTTAGTTTCTTGCGGATACCGATAAGTTTCTTGCCAAGCTGTTCGTCTGAAATCTCCCTGTAAGGGGTGCCGTCATGGGACAGTTCGTTGCCAGCTTCCTCTAGGGTCATTCCCGAGACGGGTTCTACAATGCCCTCAGAGGGCGTTATTTTGGCATTTAAGGGCTGTTGCTCTTGTTTTTGGATAGTTGCGCCGTCATTATCCTCTTCGGAGTAAACACCCAAAATGGCAGACAGGGCGTATCTGCGAAGATATGTAATTATCTTCCCGGATTCCTGTGCAACATTTTTCATGTCTACTGGGAGCATTGCCCTTGTAGCCAACCATTGACCAGATTCGTGAAGTAGAATCGTTTCTATGCCAGCATACCCATTCTCTGCGATGACTAGTTGGGTAACCGCCAGACCGTATTTGAATAGAACTGGTTTTACGGTCTCTATTACAGCACCCAAAGACGCATATTTGCTCTTGAAGAATGGGTTGGTAGAATCGAATCCAACCCCCCGAAGCTCTGACTGGGCTTGCACCAGAGCCTTTGCCAACAGATCAATCTTTGCATCACCGTTCATTTCATCTCCTTATCACTCGTGTAAACCGCTTCGTTGAACTCGTTCTCGGTAATTTCATCCAGTTTGCTGTACGGAACCCACTGGTACTTATCCCCGAACCGGACGCAGGCATAACCCACGCCTCTTGCTTCTACCGTTCCGGTTTTGTAGAAGTACCGCACCTTGTTTCCAATAAGGCAGTCATTTGGGTTCATTTTTATTCCGATTGCGATAGCCCTTTTGATGTGCTTCCCACTCAATAAGATATGCAACGAATTTGGACGGGCTGTCGCCAACCCTCTCTGACAACCACTTCAACTGCTCTATGGTTTCCTCAGACAAATACAAGTTTATTGCGCGTTTATCGGTCATAGTTTCTCCTTCCCACACCCATTATACGCAGTATCGTGCGTATTGTCAATAGTTTCCGTCTTTCCACTCGGCAACCTTACCCTGAACCCGCTACTAACAACTCCAAGCTCTTTCATAATTCCCCATTCTCCGGTGAAGAAAACAGCCCCAACCTTGAACCCGCCTTCTGAAACAGGGATAGGATCATACTCCACTATCACCTGTTTCTTTAGCATGTTTATATCTCGAAAGTTCCTTGCGCCTACTCGGTAAGAACCTGTCGGGGCTGTTTCCATGAACAGTTCTTCTCTACTTGAGGAGACGATACCGTTCATACGCCAAGCTCTCATTCACCCTCTGGTAATTCTGGAACGGCTACAAGAAATTCGCACGACCCGTTTTCAATGATGTTATAGTCAGGCCAATAAATCGGATTCATATAGTTATATGCAAGCGGATCGGTGCATCCGCCAGTATCTATCAGCTTTCCGTAATAGGCGGGGCCGTAAAGCATCCCTGGAAGACGGTCGTTCACCCAATCATCGAAGTTGTTATGGTCTTTGGTTCCCATATCGCAGGAATACGCACCCAATTCCGGTTCATCCGGTACGGCGGGGTCGCATTGCAGATAGTAGCAACTGCCGTCGTTCACGGGGCGCAGTCCCGCTTCTTTGAGGGAATCGATAACCTCAACGCCAGGGTAGTTCACGGCTCCCGGCTCGGTACAGATACCGACATCGTTATCCTCCGCGCTCACCAGTTTCACCGCGAGTAACAGCACGGCGATCACAAACAGTATTCCTGTTATCCACAACATAAGCTTTTCGCTAGTTTTCATTTCGGCTCCTTTATTTCTTTTGGTCTTTTTACGGTAATCCACGCATCGTGCTTTCCATTATCGTTTTCGATTATTTCAAATTCAATTACATCGCCGTTTTGGGGATGAACATCATAATTTCTAATAAGCACATCCTTTATTTCGGCTTCGTTTATCCTGTAAACTATTTTCTCTACACCATAATAAAATACCGTCTTTTCCATCTCATCCTCCTATTCATCCAATTCGGCTTCTGCCATACGGGAATCGAAATTCATTTCCCTTTGTTCGGCGCAAGTCAGGTGGAAATGTACCCAGTTATTTACGCCATCCGTAATTCCATACAACCAAAACCATAGTTTCATCGTTACTCCTTCTTTAAAGGTCTGAATTATGCTCACGTTTAACTAAAATCATCCAAACAAATCCTTTACGTCTTGAGTTGAGCGAACCGTAGTAACTAATCCGGGATACCGCTCCATGAACTCAACCTCGGCTGGGGAATAGGGCGCGTTGCCGTTCTTGATCTCGATAAAATGATGGAATAGGCATTGATTCAATATTCCCTGTTTGAAAATAACCACATCTGGAAACCCTCCACCCAGGCAATGCGTATCTATCACCTCCCACCCCAGCCTTCGGAACTCGGCAACGATCTCTTTTTGGTTGTTGTCCGTTTTTTTATCGTAGCGGGTCATTTCTCCTCCGGTGTCCGAGGAAGGGGCATCCAGCCAGTTACATACTTGCTTCTTATGACGTTCCAACCGTTATCCGCCAAGTAGTGCCAATCTTCGCCCTCTACAAATCCGATATAGGTATCCCCAAAAATAGAAACTAATATCTTTTCTTCTTCCGGTGGCTCTTTCGCATCGTGCCAGACGGGGGCGAGATGGTATTCCCATTGGGCATCTGTGAATCTTCCCATAGATACCCGTAGTGTTCCATCAACCCATTCTTGTATGTATATTTTCTCTGGTGGTTTCATTTCTCCTCTACTTTCACAAATACAAACTTTTCCGCATCAATTACGCAATCGCAAATTAGTTGTCCGCACTCGGCGCACTCGCCTTTATCGTTACGATATTTCACAAATGCCGTAGACATAGTTTCTATCCAGATAGCCTCGCCATGTTTCTCAGCCTCGGCAATCACCTTTTCTTTGGTGTTATAGGTTGCGCTCATTCCGTACATCCGGTAACACTCCCCGGTCGGGAGGGATTCAAGTTCGATCATTCTTCGTCCTCTTTTTCCATCCGCTTTATGAAGTCCACGAGTATCTTGTGTTGTTCTTCCAATTCCTTGATCCTGGCAACCAACTCATCGGTAGTTTTAATAAACACGACTATTTGTTCGTCTTGTTCCTTGATCCTGGCGTTCAATTCGTCCTCTAGGGGGCGGGAGTTCCATTCGCAGGGATTACCAAACAGCGTATGCCCTTCACATCCCCACCCGACGTTTTTGTGTGTCGGTTCTTTCCCACAAAATGGGCATCTACGCAATTCCAATTTATCCTGCTCGCCAATGTGTTGTAGATAATCGCTCTCGTTCATCGCAGCTCCTTTCGGGTAATCGTGAAACATATCCCGCCAGTCGCTCATTTCAACTCCTCTCGTATCCACCCATTTGTTATTTGTAGTTTTTCCGGCAAGTGATCAAACCACGCCCGGACTTCCCAATATCCGTATCTTTCAAGTTGTTTATGAAGAAACCTTACCCGAAACTCAAAACCATTAACAATTCCGTTCCTATGACAGGTTCTACAGATAAGCGCACAATTTACACGGTGCGTAAGGATGTCGGCATAGCGTTTGCTGGTATGAATAAGGCAATGGTGGACATCCAACGGATCGCCGTCTTTCGGGTAATGGCAGTTCTCGCAATAACGCCCGTGTTCCGCAAGGAGGAGTTCTTTTACTTCGCCGGGTTTCATTTTCCTAGTATCTCCAACAGCTTATTAGTTGTTTTTTCTAGGTCTTCCGCCCCTTCGTTTTTTCCGAGCCAATATGCCGCCGCCATTTTTACGTCTATCGGGTCATCTTCCTCAATAAAAACCCCGTAAAAACTCCCGTGATAAATTTCGCTTTCGATGTGCTGAACCGCATTATCGACTTGCTCCGTAAACCAATCTCGATGCTTTGCCATGTCTACACCTTCTCAATCAATTCCCTTACATCGTCGGCCATCTTGTCTATCTGCTCCCCCCAGGCGCGATCCCTGCACCCCGCCTCACATGCAAGTTGCAGCAGGCCGGCTTTCAGGGATTTCAGGGAGCGGCGGATGGACTTGCGGGGAAGGCGGGTAAGTCTTAAATGCTCTCCGCAACAAGCCGCCGCGTATCCTTTAACCATATACATATCATTCATAAGAACCTCTGTTATTTCTACTGTTTCTTCTCCGAATGGAAGTTTCACCCTATCCCCAACCTTGAATTTCATTTCTCCTCCGATCGTTGCGTCAGCCAATTTTTCCCAATTCCGTCCGCCCGGATACGAACCCCATCCAATCGGATTGTTCTTCTGCCAGGTGGCGAGATCCTGATTCTCTAAGCCGTAATTGTGAAGGCATTTATAGTTTGGGCATAAAAATACACCTTCTAAATAAAACGCCTTTTCCCCACACCACTTACACGGATTCGGTTTCATTGGGACTCCTAAATAATCCAATCGCAAATTTTACATTCAACTTGTTCTCCCTCACAAAACCACGACATATTTCCACAATAAGGACAAGCATCGCCATAAAAATCCGGTTCTCTTTGAAACGTGGTTCCACTCCACCATCCACTACCCCATCTCGCCTCAATGGGTTCTCCGTTTTCCAGACAACCCCTTGCAATGTCATCTGATAATTCGCTCATTTTCCCTCCCTATACACCCAATACTGAATTCCGAAGCACAAGAAACTAAAATCCCAAACAATATCGTGGAATCTTGAAAACTTGAACGGCAATCCCCAATCACTGAAATCGACAAAAAAGTTAACCCTTCCTATCTGGTAGTTCATTTCTCCTCCTTCCAATACCTTCCGGCAACCATACCTCCGGCGAAGGCGATAACAAAAATTACAAAACTTGCGATGCTCATTTCAGCTCCTTTCAAACAACCCTATTTGCATTTTTGACGGCTCTTCTGGGGGAGTCCCTATTACCTTTGTTTCAAGATATTCCCCAAGAACATAGTTTTGATTTTCTCCTTTAGGATATGGAAGGATTGGATAATTAAGTTTTGACGCCCACTCCTTCTTTTCATATTTGTTTTTTGTGGCGAAATAAACGTAACGGTGTTTTGCGGTTCTAACTTTTCTGGCCGTACCCTGATCCACCCCTTCGTAATGGCGCGAGTGCTTATTTCCGGGAGTGTATTTATCTGTTCGCTCTTTAGTCAATCCGGTATAAAGAAAATTGAGAGCCTGGTATATGTATCCGTGATGGTTCATTCCGGTGTCGCTAAAAGAAACTATTATCAGGTGTTCGGTGCGTAGTCTTCTCAAACACGCCCCCACAAACGAACTGAGCGGCTCTTGTAGTTCTTCTATTCGGCAAAGCCTGTTAAGTTCGTAAACATTTTTGGAATATTCTTTTCCGCATACGCCCTCACAAAGAGAGTTGCTTGCCGGTTTTCCAAAGGTGCATACCGCCACAAGTTGATCTTCGATAAACCACCCAAACGCATATACAATGGCTGGTATTCTTCCGGAATAGTGACGAGGAAGAAGAAACCTTATTGCGGCTTTCCGCGAAATCAACTCAATGCGTCCTCGCACTAAATACCTCCGGCGAAAGCGACCATGAAAACGATGAACATTGAGATACTCATTTTTCCTCCGCAAACCCTTCCGACCATTTCAGGTATTCCAACTTTTCAGTTTTTCGTCGGCAATTTCATTGTTTTTTGCCGCCTCCGCCATGCCCTCCGGGGTTTGCCAATAGTTCTCGTCTGATTTTATGGGCTTTTTGAATGGGACATTCGGTATTCCGTCACGATACCACTCCACCCAGTTCAACGAGTTACCGTTATACCCCCGCCGATCCCACGCTTCTTTACACTTGTGGAGTTTCAGTTCGTCTGGCTCTTCTCCCAGGATACTTATGATCCAATCGTAATTCGTCTTGGGTGGGTAGCGTCCGGTAGTCCTTCGGAAAGCCACAATAGCGGGGTGGGTAGGTTGTTTGGGTTCCTTCTTTTTCTTTTCCTTAATGGGGTTGCCTTCTTCGTCGCACGGTTCGTAATATATATCTTTATTTAATGTGTCTATGTGATTATGTGATACTTTATGAACGGGTGACGAAGTTTCACTACCCACGGTATAACCCACGGTATCACCCTCTACCTCTGAGGGTTCAGTTATTTCATCACCCTCGTTGTAGATTTGCCCGGAATATTCTCGCGGGTTCGTCCAGTTCCTTACGGATATTTCAAGGCACCTGGATTTCTGGGTTGTCTGGATATATAACTCGTCCTCTAGTTTTCTGCGGTGATCCCGAAGGGTCGAGAGCGGTATTTCCAATTCTTCTGCGGCAGCCTCGTCCGTCCACTCGTAGATGATTCCTGTATCCCAGTTCACGTTGTCGAGAATGTAAAGGTACAGGAAGACGGTTATACCCAGCTTGCGCCTGTGTTTTGCTTCCAAGATACCACGCTTAACCTTTATCCACGTTTTCTTCATTTCAGCATCCTCAACTCGTATTCCTCTTTGCAGTGCTGCTTGTGCTGCTGGTACTTCTTGAAAGACTCGTTATCCTTTACCAGGTCGCGGAGTGCCAGCCCAACGGAACACATATCCCATTTATGGGTGGACTTATTTAGGGAGCAGTATAAGTTTACCTTCGTTTGAGTTGTCAATTCTCTCCTTTTTGAGTAACCGCTTCTCACGATCCTCGAAACTATCTTCAGTCAGTCCTGCTTCTTCAGCATCTTTCGCCAGAAGCCTATCATACCCTACCCAATCCTGAACCTCACCCATCTGAAACCATAAGCTAGGCATTTTATATTCCTTTCCTTAGTTCATATTCAAGGTTATCCCAGAGTCCATGATTCAGGGACGCTTGATCCAAGATGATTTGTTTTTGATTAGGTGAAACGTAGATTCTTTTATCGTGCAAGGCATCCGCCAGTTGAAGGATTTCATTTGAGTACATTTTTATATGATCTATGAAATCCACCAGGTTGTCGTAATTGGAGCCTTCTTCCTTGAGCCTTGCTATACTTATTGCTCTTTGAAGTGCGCGCTCCCCTATTTTGTTTTCTTCCGCATAATCCAGCCAGTATTCTCGTTCTTGTGGCTCCATATACATAACCGACTTGTGGTGCCCCCACGCCAAATGTGCCCGCCGCGTCCCCATTTCAAACCTTTCGCTAACCGCCTTCATCTTCCTGAGAGAGGCGTAAGAGTATTCTGTTTCTTGTAGGGCCTGGGTATAGGTTTCGCCGAACTTTCGTTCCCCAAAATTAAGCCAATCTCCAATCCACCACCACACGGATTTTTCTGCCTCTTGAAGAAACGTGCCTATTTCTTCCCATTCCTTGAAAGATGTTACCTTGTCAATCACCAATCCGGTTCTCTCAAAGTGAACTTTCTGGGACGCAAGTTCTCCGGCTTTGTATTCTATGATCTCATTTTCCATTCATTTCTCCTTTAGAATCCCACATATTCAAATTTAGGTGTATAATGCTTCACGGGCTCCACCTCTGCCCCGCACTCGATACACACTAGTTTTTCAGAGAGAGAGTCGTAAATCTCTCCGCCGTATAACCGCACCCCGCCGGATGTTGCAAGCTGTATTCTGTCCTCCGGGTGGATACAGTGCGGTTTATTCGTGTGGAACACAACGCCGATCTTACGATAGGATTTCATTTTATCCTCCGAAAGTCTATTTTTACCCCATCTCCGAAATCTACCGTCATGTCGCCACTGTCAACTATGATAACAGGGTGGCTTAAGTCTCCGTGCATTTCAAACCCAATGCCAAACCCCGTTTCTTCCAGAACGTTGTTTTGTATCATTTCAGAGAAGATGATTCTAGCTAAATACTCCTCGTCTTCCCAGCGATCCGCGCCCCTTTTTATAGCATTGATAACATCGTCTTTCAGGCAATATCCTCCCCAGTGAGTATAGAAATAAACCTCTTTTTTGTCTGGATAAACAAACTTAACCTGTGCCCTGTCTCCCATTTCTAATCTCCTTTCCAAAGTGTATTATAATGCGCATGAATCTAATTGTCAATGAGGTATTTTAGTTGTGGGGGCAAGTCCTTCCTGACACCCTCGATTTCAGTATCAAGATCAAAGATGTCCTTAATCATTCCGGTAAACTCTTTGTCGTTTTTGTGCAAGAGTCGTGCAATCTGCCATAGTGTTTCAATTTCAGACTTCTGGGACTTCACGATCCTCCAAAGAGCTTGAATCTGTTTGCCCTGTTCGAGTACAACCTGGCGGAGTTCGTGCATTTCGTCAGCGGGTTTTGGGTGCTTGTAGCAATCTGGGCAATATGTTTCTCCGCCATCGTTTACCCAGTGAGCCGCCCCGTTTATGCGTTTTTTACCGCATTTTACACAATAACATTCAAATCCTGCGTTATGAGTCATTTTATATTCTCCTAATTCTTTCAAGATAAAGTCTCTCAATCCGTCCCGGAATGGTTGTCCGTCTACCCATAACTCTTCCGGGAAATAAGCCCTAAAGTACATTTGGTTTATACTCCACATCGTCTACCCACTCCCTATCTTCCCAGCCGCAAAGGTGAACATACTCTTGTTTTATATATGCGGTTTCTAGGCTCCGCGTTTCTCGCTCGATCGTTCTGGGTAATACTAGAAACACTTTTATAATTCTGGTTTCTCCAAATTCCGGCAGCTTTGTTCTCATTTCATCTCCGTTATTACAGAATATACAGAATTAAATCCATCCTGAAAATAGGGCAATAATCCAAAAGCGTGAAGGCGATCAAAAAAGGTTTTCGCCGTGTCCTCGTGGTAAAAATACCCAGAAGGTATAACAATCCCGTTTGGGTGCGTTTTGTGTTCGTTCCAATCTCCTTGAGAGCAGGATACCAACTTTCCGCAAGAGCATAAATATACGTTATTGTATCTGTGATAAACACAGTCGCACTCTTTTACAACTTCTGGAAGGTAAGAACGCTCAGCGATTTTATACATCTCATCCTCCAATCGTTTGAATGACGGCCAGCAGTCCACAAAGTACCATCCCTGCCAGCCAAAGACCGACCATGATAACCCCGGCTATGATGATCCAGCGAAAAAGAGTTACCAGGACAACCCCAATGAGACCAAGACCGAGTTTAATATTGTCCATTTTCAAGCTCCGGGTATACCCGCTCCTCTTCCGGGACGATGTAATCATGCGTTAATTTGCAGTCCGGTAATTCCTTTTCAATGGTTACCTTTTTATTTCCGTCCCGGTATTCTGTCGCGATCCAACAATCCCGAATCTTGCAGGATTGAAAATCGCCATCGTTTGTAATCCGGTTTAGGGCATCTTCTAGCCCGTTCCATTCCAGGCTAAACGGCCCTTGTTTTTCCGTGAATGTATAATTAAATTCTTTGGTACATTCCACGGGCGGATACCATATACATCCCTGAACCGTTCCAACCAGTTTAATACTATTTGCTTTCATCTTTTCCTCTTTTCTAGTGTAATCTCTTACACTCTCAAAGAGCGGAATACTCCGCTCCTCAAGACTGCGGAGATTACCAGAGCAGCCTCCATGTTTCACCGTCCCAACTATTATAATGACCGCTTGGGAGGTGAAGACAAACAGCGGGGCCGCGCGGGTCTTGATTGACCGAGATCACGATATTTAAATCTTTCGCCAACTTATCCAGCTTTTTATATGGCGTTTTGGTGGATGTGTCAAACCCGTTCTCGTCAAGATCGCCATTGCAATACATTTCGCATAAATGGTGTATCTTGGTATCCAGCCGTTTTAATTCTTTCATTGCGCCATTGATCCCGTAGACCGTCGCACCAGGGTTATAGCTTTTTAGTTCTTCATAAGTTCTTAAAAATTCAAGCGTATTCATTTTATACTCCCTTCAGGTATTTTTTAGCTGAAACATTGGTACAAGAGTCAATAACCTTATATCCTTTTTCTTCCATCCTCCAAAGAACCTCGGTAACTTCCCAGCCCGCATTTTTCATAAGCTCTAAGGCTGTTTGCTGATACTGCCGCCCGTATCCGTACCGGAAGGGCTCCAGCCCGATCAATTCACCATTCCGATAAACCTCTACCGAGTGGTATGTATTCCCGTTCGTTTTCTCGAACCACCTCCGACCAATTACAGTTAATGTGTTCATTTCGTTTTATCCTTTCAAATATAGTATATACGTTTTCCAATAGATTACATTAAAACCAGGTTAGAATTAATCGTACTTCTGAACGCACGCGGCGGAACAAAATACTAGATCGTGCGAATTTATATACATTACATCGTTTAGGGTTTTCCCGCAATTTGTACAAGTATATTTATTCGCCATTGCGCGGAGTTCGTTGCAATTTATCACCATCATTCCCTCCGGTTCCGTTGTTTCTTTTATCGTTGTTCCAACGGGCGATGTATACTTAACTTGTTTGTTATAAATTCTAATCACAATACACCTCCAAAGGGATCAGGGCATAATACCAGTATCAAGATGGCGTCATCGGTACTCATTTTGTCATCCTTTCTAGGGTTTATATTCCCTATTGCACCCACTATAGATATAATGAGTGCTAAGGGGTATAAACTAGCAATAAGATACTATCTTATTTGTAGCCACGTCTGTAATAGTGTAGCTATCAGCGCGTCTTAGAATGATCGCGTCGCTTGCTATATACCTTGCCCCGTAAAGGGTCTCAAACACCATAAACCCTATTTCTTTCGTTCCGTTATAAAGTCGTAAAATGTATTTCATGTCTTTTATCCTTTCAATTTGATATAATGCTAGTATATGCCATAATAAGAGGGATACATTAGAATAACCTAAGAATTAGATTAGAGAGATACCTGGTTCGCGATTCAGGCCCGCGATAGCTGGACACCACCAAGCGCGGAGATCGCCCCTGATATATAAGGATAATAGGATAATATTGATATATTAGGACTGTCGTATAAGAGGGGATTATATGTGGTGTATGATTGTACGATTGTATATGTGTTTTCACTATCGGATACAATAATATATATTCACGTATGATTCACATATGTGAAAGCTTGTGATAAGTGTAGTTATCGAAAGCATGAGTACGATCAAGCCATATATAGCGTAGAATAGGGTAAATATATAGCTCTCTAATACAAATTTAAGTGTCAGTAGATACGAACGGCGAGAAGGGTGGCGTTGTTGGCAGTGGGGAGACTGAGGTATATTAGCAAATATGGGTTTTCTGCCATATTTTTGGTGCTACAAAATTATTTTTTTTCAATAAAGAACAGAGAAAATGTGATATAATATCAAGGTTGTTCCCAGTAAAACATCAGCGGAGGGTTATGGGCGGGATAAATGGACAGAAGCACAATACTTATATCGAGGGTCGGTATGCGAGTGTAAACAAAAACGATGTTGTTTTCACCCCAGACTGGTTGGCTAGAAAGATTGTGCTTATGTTTGATATTGGGGGTAGGGTTCTTGAGCCGTGTAGGGGAGAGGGGGCGTTCACGAAGTATCTTCCCAAAGATACTGAGTGGTGCGAGATAGTTGACGGAAGAAATTTTTACGATTATGATAAAAAAGTAGACTGGATCGTCACCAATCCGCCGTATTCAGACTTCAATAGATTTTTGGAGCATGCCTTACACCTAGCGGATAACGTTGTTTTTCTCGTTCCGGTTGCAAAGTTGATGAAATCTATGGGAACGTTAAAAAAAATAATGAATTATGGTGGAATTGTTTCGTGTCACTTTCTTCCGGCCAGTTCTGCTGGGTTTCCATTTGGGTTCCCGTGCGGGGTTTACTATCTAAGAAAGGGATACAATGGGGATACGCGCTTTAGGTTATTAGAATGAACGTAGTTTCCTATTGGCGGACTCAAAAGTGGCGGTATAGACTGATAAAGGGCGCAAATGACCGTATTCAACCTTGTTAGGGTATTCACACAGTCGTTAGGCACTGACAATATCGTGGTCGGTCTGCCTGTACCGGGCTTTCTGGACTTTTCAAAGGTTCCGGACAGGTCTACGGTGTCGTATGGCATAAGAGATGGGGATAATAGTGAAGTTGGACGGGGTACCTGGAACGCCGCGACTCGGACTTTGACAAGGGATTCGGTATTGGACTCCACAAACGGTGGGCAGAAGATAAGTTTAAGCGGGAAAGCCAAAGTATTTATCACTGTACTAGCCGAGGACATGGCGGCAAAGGGAGATACGGGAGCGCAGGGCGTGGCTGGCCCGCGTGGAGCGCAGGGGGAGCCTGGTTACACTCCTGTAAAAGGCGTGGATTACTTTGACGGCACAAAGGGGGATAAAGGGGATCAAGGGATCCAGGGCGTGCAGGGACAGCAGGGTTTAAAAGGGGATCAAGGAGACACGGGCCCCCAGGGAACCCAAGGGATTCAGGGTGCGACTGGCTCCGCTGGAAGTACCGGAGCTAAGGGCGATAAAGGAGATACTGGTGATACGGGTGCTACGGGTTCCACGGGTCAGGCAGGGTATACACCAGTTAAGAACGTGGATTACTTCGACGGGGCGACTGGCCCTGCTGGTTCTACTGGCGCAAAAGGTGACACGGGAGCTAAAGGAGATACCGGGTCTACCGGAACACCGGGAGCTAAGGGCGACACTGGAGATCAGGGGATTCAGGGGATTCAGGGAATCCAAGGCGTTAAGGGTGACACCGGAAATACGGGTTCTCAGGGAAATCCTGGGGCTAACGGGACGACCAGATTTGCCGTAAACGTACAGGCGTTGACCTCCTCTCCCGCAGATTCGGTAACGGTCTATTTCGGGACGCTTCCGAAAGCTCCCGTCTCTTCAGCGGCGACATCCAAGATTTACGTCCGCGCAACCTGTACCATCAAGAGAGCCGAGATTTACGTCTACTCCGGAACCGCTGGTACGAACGAGAACTGGTCGCTTTACATCCGCAAGAACAACACGACAGACACGTTAATTGCGACAGTCGGGGTGAGCGCGAACGAAAGGGTCTTTACCAACGCAAGTCTTAATATCGGTCTTGTCGCTGGCGATTACTTTGAAATCAAAGGAGTTCAGCCCTTGTGGGCGACCAATCCTTTAACGACCATCTACGGCGGGTATGTGGTGATCGAGGAGTGAGCGAGTTCTTTGGTCTTTTAGGTATGGACGGTGACGAAGAGGTGGAGGTTTCCGCCACTTCGATTTTATCCATCCTGTCAAAACTTATGAATACCGTCACGGTTAAGTCGATCATAAATCCTTTATCCGTAGACGGAAAAAAGAGAGACGTTGTTAGGCAAAATAGTCGTTTGAGTGCGGAGGTGACAATATATGACGAGATACGCTAATGGTTCCGCCCCTCGAATCTGGGGAATTTTCAAAAGCCCGGTGGGGGCACTGCAAGACCCGACTGCGGTGTTTCTGGACGTTACCACCCCTGCGGGAGTTCTAACTACCTACACCTCATCGGGGTACACAAAAGCATCTACGGGTCAGTATTATAAAGACCTGGATGCTAACGCTGTTGGACTTTGGACTTATCGGTGGTATGCCACGGGAACGGGGCAGGCTGCCGAATCAGACACATTTTACGTCTATTAGGAGATGCTATGAGTACAGTACCACCCAAACGAACACCACCCAAGAGTACGCCCAAACCGCCCGGAGCTAAATGGCAGGGTTCAACCCCGCAGGGCTGGAAACGACCCTCTATTCCAAAATCAAAAAATAAAAAATAGGAGACTGATATGGATTCAAATTTTTGGTATAAACTTTTGCAGGATATTATCGTTTTGGCGGTGACGGCTATTGCCCCCGCGCTGTTCGCTTTGATCGTCGTGATGATTAAAAAGAAATACGCCGAGTTCAAAAGCTACGCGAACGATTATGGTTGGGACTTGGATCAGATTGCGAATATGGCCGTAAAAGCCGCAGAGGAAGCCAAGTTTGCCGGACTGATCGAAGACAAGATGGACTATGCTTTGGACATCGCCCAGAAACAGCTTGACAAAAAAGGGATTAAGATTGACCTGGCTGTTATCAAGGCGGCAATCGAAGCGGCTGTCTATTCAGAGATGAACAAAGACCGGATCGTGGAAGCTCGTGAAGTTGAGGAGGCGCAATAATGGCTTACAGAGGAACAGAACCAGGTGTCGGGCCTATCCCGACAAAAACCCCTTCCGGAAAGCCGAAGGGCAACTCCAACAAGAAGTCCGCTTACGTCGTGGTCAAGACCGAGGGCTACCCAGGTCAGTACCAGAATGACAAGGACTTCCAGTTGAAGGTCTGGAAAGATGTCGGGCCGGAAACCCGTAAGCCGGATGTCTACCAACAGACGGTCTACGGTGATAAGAAGAAAGCGGAGGGACGATAATGCCAGGGACGAGACGGATCAATCCGGTCTTTCGGGGCAATACTCCGCAGGGGCCCAACTACGATGACAAAGACGAGAAACCCCTGAACGAGCAGATCGTTGACATCGCCAAAGGGATTCTTAGTGGCATCAACGGTGCTTTCTACTGGGGCAATAAGGCGGGTCAGGGCGTGGAAGATTTCTGGAACGCGCCCAAGAACATGATGCAAAACGCCAAGGGAAATACCATCGCGCCGCCGAAACTACCCAAAGAGGGCTGGCAATATCCACGGTATAACCCGCGCGTTGGCGACCCAAGCAAAGCTGAGGTCAAAGCATACAAAGACCGATCTAAGAAGAAGTATTAATGACTCTGCCTTTCACCGCGTGGGAGCAGGCAGCCATCGTGGGTATCTTCGCGGTATTCGTAATCGCCATGATGGGGTGGGTATATAAGCTCGTCCGGGACAGCCAGAACCATAACGACGACCAAGCTTTGAAGTACCAAGTTTTTGTCGTCAACCTTCAGGACAAGTTCAACGAGGCTATGGGTGTCAGGACTGAACAATGGCAAGCCACGATCCTGCAAAGGGATAAGGACTGGCAGAAGTACATGGATTTAAGCCGCCAGAGGGACACAGATGCGCTTTGCAACGTGGCGGATTCTGTCAAGTCTATGGCTGTGAGCGTCGACAGGATGACCGAGAGGCTGGAAGAGCATGACCGCTCTCTGGAGCCGAGAGTTCAAAGCATCATCAACGCGGAAGTGGCTAGGGCAAATGGCACAAAAAAAAGAACCAGAGCTGATAGTTCAGTTTGAGGCACAGGTGAAACATGTGGAGAATGACCGCTATGACCATTCTCCATGTGTCACCTTTGCTATGGGAGAACAGGATGTCGAGGCTGCGATGCGGATGATGAAAGCCGAAGTCCAGAAAGAGTGGTTTCGGGTGATCGTGGTGAAGCCATGAGCAACCCTAAACCTACTGGAGGTTGGAAGAAGGGGCAGTCCGGCAACCCTAAAGGCAGAACCCCGCAGTCCATCCAGCTTGCGAAAAAGCGCAAGGAGATGGTGAATATGTACGCGCCTATCACCATTGAGAACTGCACCCCTGAAGACTGGAAAGAAATCGTCGAGAAGGCTGTTACCGATGCCATCCACGGGGATAGGTACGCCCGTGACTGGCTCACCAAGATAGTTTTACCGCAGGGCGCGATTGCCGGAGTTCCCCATGTCGGGAACGACAAGCTTCTGGGTTCTGTGGCAAATATACTGGACAGCCTCTTTCAGCAACCAGTGACTACTTTGCCGGAAGTTACTATCATAGACGCAACCGTAAAGGATGTGGATGTCAGAATTAGAACTGACCCTGAAAAGGGTTCTTGATGCCAAGTACAACGGCTCCATAGCCGAGTACTGCAAACGAGCGGCTGAAGCGGGGATGCCCAGAGACCAGATAGAGTTCTTCCTGTCTATCGGGTATATCGCCGTACCATCCATGCTTGCCTTCCACGCGGCAGCCAGACGGATTGATTCTGATAACGTAGAGCCGAACGAAATCCTGACAGGCGGTTCCCGTGGTGGCTCGAAGTCCCACTCCTCCATGATGCAGATTGCGGACGACTGCCACAGAAATCCGAACTCGCACTTCCTGTTTTTGCGCAAGACTCAAAAGGTAGCGAAAGAATCAATGGAGCAGATCATCGGCAGGACTTTAAAATACTGCGACCATACCTACCAACCCGCCAACCGAAAGGTGTCTTTTCCCAACGGATCGTCAATCATTCTGGGCGGGTTCAACCAGGAAAAGGACGTAGACGACTACTTGTCTCTTGAGTATGACGGGATAGGCATTGAAGAAGTAACTCAGTTAACCCAGAGGAAAGTGGAGTCTATCTATGGTTCCATCCGTACTTCCAAACCCGGAATCAGGACGCATAAATATTTCACTACGAATCCTGGGGGTATCGGTCATCGTTATATCAAGGAAAAGTTCATCATTCCCTGGAGGACTGGGGCGGAAAAGACGACACGTTTCTTTCCTAGTAACTACCGGGACAACCCATTTCTCGATGTCGATTACGTTAACTGGCTGGAGAACCTAAGAGGGGCTTTAGGAAAGGCTTGGAGGGACGGCGACTGGGATGTGTTCGAGGGGCAAGCCTTCGCCTTCTCGTATGACAAGCACGTCAAGTCTGCTACGAGCATGACGCCAGGGGATCATTGGACGGAGATTCGGGGAATCGACTGGGGTTCCAACGCGCCGTTCTGCTGTTTGTGGGCGAAAGTCAATCCTGACAACGGACGCATCTGGATACACCGGGAGCTTTACATATCCAGAGAGCAGGGTGATATTCCGTTGACAGACACCCAACAGGCTATGAGAGTTCTCGCCATGACCCCGGCAAACGAGAAGGTCAGCATTA
>Ga0208980_10000075_pt1 | contig 44862 bp, 43 predicted proteins | sample WetSurMetagenome_3_FD_187993 | JGI IMG/M metagenome (GOLD analysis project Ga0208980, IMG submission 187993) | Wetland microbial communities from Twitchell Island in the Sacramento Delta, sample from surface sediment Aug2011 Site A1 Bulk (version 2) | ecosystem: Environmental > Aquatic > Marine...
ACCAGGGACTTGACGTTCAACACGATGTCGGTCACGTCCTCCAGCACACCCGGCAGCGTCGTGAATTCGTGCTGAGCCCCGCGGATCTTGATTTGCGTGACGGCGCTGCCAGCAAGAGACAGAACTATGAGTACAGCCATGCCGAGCGTGATGGCGATGGCGCAGGAGAGGATGACCCAGAAGGGCACCTCGAAGGTGGGGATGAGCCCGCCGGTGAGGAGCACCAGGGTGATGATGCCCATGCTCTTCTGGGCATCATTGGCGCCGTGGGAGAAGGCGAGTCCGGCGCAGGACAAAAACTGCACCCGCTTGAAGAATTTGTTGACGGTGGGCTCGGCCGCGCGCATCAGGAAGAACACCAGCCGATGGATGAGGAACCCGCCCCAGAAGCCGATGATGGGCGAGATCACGAGCGAGAGGAGCACCTTGGTGACGCCGGTGAACTTGCCATGTTGGGCGAGCTCCGAGAAGCCCCAGAGTACGTGATCGGCGCCCACCGCCACCACCACCGCCCCGGCCAGGCCGCCCACTAGGGCGTGGGAGGAGGAAGAGGGGATACCGAACCACCAGGTGATGATGTTCCAGAAGATGGCCCCCGAGAGCCCGCAGAGGATGATCGCCACCGAGAAGACGTCTTTGACCCCCTCGAGGGAGACGAACTTGCCGATGGTGTTGGCCACCGCGGTGCCACCAAGAATCGGGCCGAGGAACTCGAAGAAGGCCACGATGATCACCGCCTGCACTGGGGTCAGCGCCCGTGAGGCGATCGGGGTGGCGATGATGTTGGAGGCATCGTGGAAGCCGTTGGTGTAGTCGAAAATCAGGACCACCGCAATGCCAGCGTAGACGAGAATGTGGAGTAGATCCATTGGTCGCAGTACCCCTTTGCCTTGTATTTGTTGTCGGAGCGCTGAAGTATAGACGTAATTGGCTCGTAATCTAGCCTTAAATGCGACAGGAAATGCCCTCTGTTGCACCCGGGCAACGATCGCCTCGGTGATGCGGGGCCATTTGTGTGGCGGCCAACGCCTCGTTGGGTCTCCCTGCGTGAGCCGGCTTTGGGGTACCATCGCGCCCCGGTGGCAGCGAGATCAGGCGGATTCTTGGCCATAGGGGCACTGCGATAGCTGTGAGTCGGCCCTCGCGGCACCCCTGTGGCCGGGTTACGCGAGGTGATACCTCGTTGCGCGGCGCAGGAAAAACTCGATCAACCGCCCGGGATGACCCGCGGCCTTCGACCACAAAGGGGATGGCATGGATACGATTCTGATGCTAAAGCTCGGCCTCATCATCGTGCTGGTGATGGGCAACGCCTATTTCGTGGGCTCCGAGGTGGCCCTGACCGCCGCGCGGCGTAGCCGCATCAAACAGCTCGCGGATTTGGGGAACAAGGCCGCCAAGAGCGTGCAGGTGCTACACAACGAGCCCGAGCGCTTCTACTCGGTGACCCAGATCGGCATCACCATGGTCTCGATGGGACTGGGTGCCATCGGTATCGTGACCATCGAGCAGATCGTGGACCCCTGGTTCGAGGCCGCCTCGCATTTTTTCGGTGAGGGCCATGTGGTGGTGGATATCGCCCATACGGCGGCTTATTTCTTCGGCTTTGCCTTCATCTCCTTCCTGCACGTGGTGGCCGGGGAGCTGGCGCCCAAGGTGTTGGCGTTCCACAAGGCCGAGGCCATCAGTATGGCGGTGGCCTGGAGCATCAACGGCCTGTACAAGATGTTCCGCTGGGTGATCTGGGTGATGGAGAAGTCATCCAACGGGCTGCTGTGGCTGTTCGGCCAGCGGGACCTCAGCGGGGGTGGCCACGGCCACTTTTCCATGTCGGAGGAGGAGATCCGCACCATCCTCAGTGCCAGCGAGCGCGAAGGGGTGCTCAACCCCGAAGAGACCCAGATGATCCGCGGGGTGTTCGACCTCGATGAGCATCGCGTGCGCGATGCGATGGTGCCGCGCACCGATATCTCCGCCGTGAGCAAGGATTCGAAGGTGGGCGATGTGCTCAAGCTGTTCAACGAGGGGCATCATGCCCGCTACCCGGTGTTCGAGGACCACATCGACAACATGGTGGGGGTGGTGGCGATCAAGGATCTGCTGGGGGCGGTGGCGGAGGAGGGCTTCGATAGCCCGATCCGTAACCTGCCCATCGGCGAGGTGATGCGGCCCGCCTACATGATCCCGGAAACCAAGTCCCTCAGTGACCTGCTCAAGGAGTTCAAGCGCACCCGCCAGCAGATGGCGGTGGTGCTGGATGAATACGGCGGCACGGCGGGGGTGATCACCCTGGAGGACATTCTCGAGGAGATCGTCGGCGACTATGCCGATGAGTTCACGCCCCACCGCTACCGCTACATCAAGAAGCTGAGCGGGAGCCAGTATGTCATCGACGCCGGCATCCGCGTCTCGGAGCTGGAAGCCCTGGTGAACTTCCCCTTCCCGGAGGGGGACTACGTGACCCTCGGTGGCCTGGTCTACCACGCCCTGGGGCGCATTCCCACGGTGGGAGAGGCGGTGCAGCTCGATGGCGGGCGGTTAAAGGTGCTGGAGATGGACAAGCACCGCATCACCAAGGTGCTGTTCCAGGACACCGCGACGGATGAGGTTACCGGGGCCGAGCGCCTCGCCGAAGAGGTCTCCGCGCCTGTGGATGACTACGTTGCCACCCTGGAGCCGCCCACTCGGGGTGTTTGGGAGCCGTCGCCGGAGGATCTCAACCGTCCCTCGGCGGCCGGTGGGGATCTGGTCCCAGCCACCGTTTTGGCCCCCGAGGGCAAGGATCGGCCAGCGGCCCCCGAGGCCAAATCCCTCTTCTAACCCCTCCCGGCGGGGCGGCGGACCGATCCGGTCCCTCGCCCCGCGCCGATGCAGCCCGGCGCTTCCCGCAAGTCAGAGCCGGTGGAGGTAGGCGGTGACCTCTTCGCGGTCGTGGTAGAGCTGCTTGCAGGTGAGGGAGAAGCGCACCGCTTTCTTGCCTAGCCGCCGCCGGATCAGGTCCAGGCAGCGCTGGACCTCCTGGTAGCGGCGGTTCATCGGCAGCTTCAGGTTGAAGATGGTCTGTTCGCACCAACCCTGCTCCACCCAGCGGGCCACCAGGTCGGCGATGCGGATGGGTTGCTCGACCATATCGCAGACCATCCAGGCAACCGGGGCCTTGGGGCGGTAGGTGAAACCATCCGCCGCCAGGTGTGACACCAGGCCCGATTTGAGGAGGTCGGGGGCGAGGGGGCCGTTGTCGATGGCGGTCACGCTGAGGCCTCGCCGCATGAGCTGCCAGGTCCAGCCACCGGGTGCCGCGCCCAGGTCCACCGCCTGCATGCCGGGTGCCAGGAGGCGGGTGCCTTCCTCGGGGGTGAGGAACCGCAGCAGCGCCTCGTCGAGCTTGAGCGCCGAGCGGCTCGGGGCATCGTGGTGGTAGCGCAGACGCGGGATGCCCCGGGGCCAGGGCGGGCTGTTGGCCGCCGCGGCGTAGCCGACGAAGGCGGTGGCGCCGTCGAGGAAGCAGATGTGCAGGCGCGAGCCCTCCTCCCCGCCGTGGGGTCGCAGCAGCTTCGCCTCGGTGAGCGCCGCCTCCAGCGGTGCCCGAATCCCCCGGCAGAGTCGCGCCAGCTCGCGGCCCTCGGTGGTGTCGGGTGTCTCCAACAACAGGGTGTCGGCGGCTCGGGGAATGCCGGCGGCGGCTCGAACCAGCTCACTGACCCGGTCGCTGGCGGGTAGTCCCTCGCACAACCCCTGGATGACAAACCACTGCCGGGTGAAGACCAGGCTGTTGAAGGCCACCGCGCGATGGGTGCGGATCGCCCCCTCGGCCTCGTTGCTCTCGAACAGGACGAACCCGGCGTCGGGCTGCCCCTTGCAGAAGCCGCTGACCCCGAGCTCCTGTGCCCGTTGCTGGATCTCGGCGGCGCATTCCGATTCGAAACCGGCGCGGCAGTGAAGGAACAGTGCGGTCATTGGAGTTGTGGTGATTAGCCTCTCGCGCCGCATGGGCTGGGTGGCGGACCCGCGGGGGGATTCGCCGTTTACGCCATCGTCTTATTCTAGTGTTTGCTAGGGCCAGCCTCGGCGCACTGAAAAAGGTATCACACCCGCCGCGGGATTGTGCGTCTCGTCAGAGAACGCCGGCGCCCCGCAGCCGTGTCAGGGGGTCTTGGCGATAGAAGGCGGAGAATTGCTCGTAGACCGCGGGGTATTCCGTCTGGAGGATGTCGGGCAGCTCGAAGAAGGCCTCGGTCAGCACGGCAAAGAATTCACCGGGGGACTCGGCGCCGTAGGGGTCGATGTCGGGGTCTTCGCCGGCATCCACCCGGCGGTTGAAGTCGCGGTAGGCGCTCGAGAGCACCTCGGCCCAGCGGGCATTGCTCATGTCGCGGTGCAGGGGCGGGTGGCCGTTGGCCATCCCGTCGAGCATGTCGAGCTTGTGGGCGAACTCGTGCAGCACCACGTTCACCCCGTCGAGCAGACTGCCGGCGGCGACCTCGGACCAGGCCAGGATCACCGGTCCCCGCTCCCAGGCCTCGCCGGTGCGGGGCTCCTGCGAGACCCAGACCACGCCGGCCTCGTCCACCCACTCGCGCTCGGGTACGAACTCGTCGGGGTAGAGGATGACCGACACCCAGTCGCGGTACCACCCGAGCCCGAGCCGCAGCACCGGCAGGCAGGCCTGGAGCCCCACCATGACCCGCATCTCGGGGGTGACCTCGAGTCCGGCGGCGCCCTCGAGGGACTTGCGGTGGAGAAACAGCAGTGCGAGGTCCCTCAGCGCCTGCTCCTCATCCGCCGAGAAACCCTGCAGGAGCGGCAGCCTTTTCCATGCCTTCCGCCACAGGAGCTCGGGTACCCGCGGGCGCAGGCGCTGCAGTAGCCTTTGTTCAAGCCAGTTGGTCACGGGTTACACCCGAGGGGTCCTCCGTTGCCTTGCGGGGTCCGATGGGCAATAGTAGCCGCTCGGGGTCGGGAGCAGCATCTCTTTGCCGCCAGGGTGCTTCGGCAGTCGGCTTGACGGCCGATCTCCGGGATCGTAGCCTGCTCAAGGGGCAGGATTGGGTCAGTCATGCCCACTGTCGGCCTCTGCGCAGACACGGCCATGAGGTTTGTGCGAGGGGTCCCTGAGTCGGAAGCCCGTGCGATCCGATCTTGAAGGGGGAGCTATGTTCCGCAAGATCCTCATTGCCAACCGCGGGGAGATCGCGGTCCGTATCATTCGCGCCTGCGGGGAGATGGGTATCCGTTCCGCGGCCATCTACTCCGACGCCGACCGCTATTCCCTGCATGTGAAGAAGGCCGACGAGGCCTATGGTCTCGGAGCCGATCCACTGGCGGGTTACCTCAATGTGCACCGCATCGTCAGCCTGGCGGTGGCCACCGGCTGTGACGCCATCCATCCCGGTTATGGCTTTTTGTCGGAGAACCCGGAACTGGCGGAGGCATGCCTGCGCCACGGTGTCACCTTCATCGGGCCCACCGCCGAGGTGATTCGTCGCATGGGGGACAAGACCGAGGCGCGCTTCGCCATGCAGAAGGTGGGCGTGCCGGTCACCCCGGGCTCCGAGGGTAATCTCCCCAACGCGGAGGCGGCGCTGGTGAAGGCCGAGGAGATCGGTTTCCCGGTGATGCTCAAGGCCACCTCGGGCGGGGGCGGGCGGGGCATCCGGCGCTGCGATAGCCCCGCCGAGCTGCGGCACAATTTCGAGCGGGTGGTCTCCGAGGCCACCAAGGCGTTCGGGCGGGCCGATGTGTTCCTCGAGAAATGCGTCGTCAATCCCAAGCACATCGAGGTGCAGGTGCTGGCGGATCATCAGGGCAACTGCATCCATCTGTTCGAGCGCGACTGCTCGATCCAGCGGCGCAATCAGAAGCTCATCGAGATTGCGCCCTCGCCGCAGCTCGACGAGGCCCAGCGCCAGTACCTTGGCGGGTTGGCGGTAACTGCCGCCCGTGCGGTGGGCTATACCAACGCGGGGACGGTGGAGTTTCTCCTCGATACCGACGGCCGCTTCTATTTCATGGAGATGAATACCCGGATCCAGGTGGAGCACACGGTCACCGAGACCATCACCGGTGTCGACCTGGTGGAGGAGCAGATCCGCGTCGCCGCCGATCTGCCGCTGCGCTATCGCCAGGAGGAGATCCGGCGGCGCGGTTACGCCATGCAGTTCCGCATCAACGCGGAGGATCCCCGGAACAACTTCCTGCCGAGCTTCGGCCGCATCTCCCGCTACTACGCCCCCGGTGGTCCTGGGGTGCGCACCGACGGGGGTATCTACACCGGCTACACGGTGCCGCCCTACTACGACTCCATGCTGGCCAAGGTGATCGTCTGGGCCCTCACCTGGGAGGATCTCATCGCCAGGGGAGACCGGGCGCTGCGCGATACCGGCTTGTTCGGTATCAAGACCACCATCCCCTTCTACGAGGCGATCCTGGCCTCCCCCGAGTTCCGCACTGGCCGGTTCAACACGGGGTTTCTCGAGGCCCACCCGGAGCTCCTCGACTATACCAGCCGACGCCGCAACGAGGATGTGGCGGTTGCCCTCGCCGCGGCCATTGCCGCCCACGCCGGTCTCTAACCAGGGAGCTCTGCCATGCCCAAGGTGAAATTCACCGAAGTCGTCCTGCGCGATGCCCATCAGTCGCTGATTGCCACCCGCATGCGCACCGAGGACATGCTGCCCGTCTGCGCCAAGCTGGATGCGGTGGGTTATTGGTCATTGGAGGTGTGGGGCGGGGCGACCTTCGACGCCTGCGTGCGCTTCCTAAAGGAGGATCCCTGGGAGCGGCTGCGCAAGCTGCGCCAGGCGCTGCCCAAGACGCGGCTGCAGATGCTGTTGCGCGGACAGAATCTGCTCGGCTACCGCCACTACTCCGACGACGTGGTGCGCGCCTTTGTCCGGAAGTCGGCGGAGAACGGCATCGATGTTTTCCGCATCTTCGATGCGCTCAACGACCTGCGCAACCTGCGGGTGGCGGTGGAGGCCACCCGCGAGGTGGGCAAGCACGCCCAGGGTACCATCTGCTACACGGTGAGCCCGGTCCACGATATCGCGGGCTTTGTCCAGCAGGCGAAGGACCTGGCGGCCATGGGCTGCGACTCGATCGCCATCAAGGACATGGCCGGCCTACTCACCCCCTACGCCACGGCCGAGCTGGTCAGGGCGCTGCGCAATGCGGTGGATCTGCCATTGCACCTGCATTGCCACGCCACGGCGGGGCAGGCGGAGATGTGCCAGCTCAAGGCGATCGAGAACGGCTGTGAGCACATCGATACCGCCGTCTCTTCCCTGGCCGGGGGGACCTCCCATCCTCCCACCGAGAGCCTGGTGGCAGCGCTTCGGGGGACCGAGTACGACAGCGGGCTGAGTCTCGAGAAGATCCAGGAGATCGGGATGTACTTCTTCGCCGTGCGCAAGAAGTACCACCAGTTCGAGAGCGACTACACTGGCGTGGACACCCGGGTTCTGGTCAATCAGGTCCCCGGGGGTATGATCTCCAACCTGGCCAATCAGTTGCGCGAGCAGAACGCGCTCGATCGCATGCCGGAGGTGTTGGCGGAGATTCCGGCGGTGCGCAAGGACCTCGGCTACCCGCCCCTGGTCACGCCGACCTCGCAGATCGTGGGCACCCAGGCGGTGCTCAATGTGCTCACCGGCAAGCGCTACCAGACCGTCACCAATGAGGTGAAGCGTTATCTCCAGGGTGGCTACGGCAGGGCGCCGGCGGCGGTCAACCCAACCCTGCAGCAGCAGGCGGTGGGTCAGGAAGACCTGATCGAAGCGCGACCGGCCGATCTGCTCAAGCCGGAGATGGAGCGCCTGCAAAGCGAGATCGGCCCGGTGGCTGACAGCGAAGAGGACGTGCTCACCTATGCGATGTTTCCAGAGGTCGGCCGGCAGTTTCTGGAGCAGCGTACGGGAGGCACCCTGCAGCCCGAGACCCTGCAGCCCCGCCCCAGCGCGGAGGGACAGAAGACGGCCCCCACCGAGTTCAACATCGTGCTGCACGGGGAGTCCTACCATGTCCGGGTGACCGGCGCCGGGCACAAGGAGCAATCCGAGCGGCACTTTTACCTCACCCTCGATGGGATACCCGAAGAGGTGGTGGTGGAGACTCTCGACGAGATCGTTCTCACCGGGGGGGCCCAGGGCGCGGTCAAGAAGGCGATCGCCGGAAAGCGCCCGAAGGCGACCAAGGAGGGCCACGTGACCACCTCCATGCCAGGCAACATCGTGAAGGTCATGGTCAAGGAGGGTGACACCGTGGAGGCGGGCCAGCCGGTGCTGGTTGCCGAGGCCATGAAGATGGAGACCGAGATCCCGGCCCCCATCGGTGGCAAGGTCACGGGCCTGTTTGTACGCAAGGGCGATGCGGTAAATCCCGAAGAGGTGCTGGTCGAGATCGACCCCTAGGGGGGCGGCGTCCCTGGTCCGCACTCCAGTCCGCCGCGGCGCGCCCGGTGCAACGGCGAGCGCCGCGCGGTTCGGGCGGGGGCGCAGGGGGCTTGGGCAGATCCCGTAGCCGATGCGGGATTTGCCCCGATCATGCGCAATTGGATGGGTATCTGCGCGCTTCTCTTTGTGTTTCACTGAATTGAGTTGATATTCTTCAACGCCGGGGGCAATCCTGGTGTCCTGGCATTCTCGGTGACCGATCATTGCGGGTATGGACAAAGGGCGCCTCGTTCTCTGGATCCTCGCGGCTGTTTTTGGCCTGGCGCTGGTGGGTGCCCTGGTCTATAAGGCTTGGCCGCTTCTGTATCCGGAGCTCATCGGGATGGCGCCGCTCGATCCAACCTGTAATCTGCGCGCTGGCCCCTGTTGGGCGCGACTGCCGGGCGCGGGCGAGATCCGTTTCGGGATCGAGCCGCGCTCGCTGCCGGCGGCGCAACCCCTGCGACTCGAGGTGCGCACGGCGGGACTGGATGTCGCGGAGATCTCGGTGGACTTCAGCGGTGTCGATATGAACATGGGATTCAACCGGATTCAGCTCCAGCAGACGGAGCCGGGACGATTCGAAGGCGGGGGCACGCTTCCGGTCTGCGTGCGCAGTCGCATGATCTGGGAGGCCAAGGTGCTGGTGCGTACCCCCGAGGGCCTGGTGGCTGCGCCTTTTCGCTTCGAAACGGCGAGCCCGGGGTCTTGAGTTGCGTCCTTGGGGCCTCTGCCCGATTCCCATCAGGACGCGGTTGCGATTGAAAAGAGGCCGGTTAGCGTTCCTTGTGGTGGCCTTGGCAGGAGCGCTGCTGTGGGTGCTGCTGGTCTGGGAACCGCAGCCCCCACGGGAGCACGCGGCGCTCGGGCTGGCGCGGCCACCCGCGGGGGGCGATTTTGTGCTCCAGTCCTGGCGCGGGCCCGAGCGGCTGGCGGAGCTGCGCGGCAAGGTGGTGCTCATCTACTTCGGCTACACCTGGTGCCCCGACGTTTGCCCGACCAACCTGGCCGTCATCAGCAAGGCGTTGGAGGCCCTTCCGGCCGAGGCGCTCGAGCGGGTGCAGGTCCTGTTCGTGAGCGTCGACCCCGAGCGCGACAGCACCGCTCGGCTCAGGGAGTACGCGGGCTATTTTCATCCGCGGATCCTGGGGCTAACCGGGAGCCCGGAGGAGATTGGTCGCGTTGCCGGTCAGTACGGTGCCGCCTATCGGCGGGCGGAGCCCGACCAGACCCTGGGCTACCTGGTGGACCACTCCGCCTTTACCTATCTGGTGGCCCCGGATGGGCGTTTGGTGGAGACGCTCGAGCACGCCACGCCACCGCCGCGCATCCTCGAGGCCATTCACCGGTGGTTACCGGCGGGGCCCGCGGCTGAAGTGAAGTGATTTTCCTTTGCACAATTCTTGGAGGCGATCCATGAGAAAGATATTCCTAATGATGGCTTTCTGCGCCGCGGCCGTCGGTGCCGCCCCATTGTTTGCCGCCAGCGCGGCGGATGACATCGGTGTCAAGGACGCTTACGCGCGGGCGGTGCCGCCGGGGCAGCCCAATAGCGCGGCCTTCTTGGGTCTGAGCAATAGCGGGGCCGCGAGCCACGCGCTGGTGGGGGCCAAGAGCACCGCTGCCGATGTGGTGGAGCTGCATACCCACCTCATGGAGGGGGGCATGATGAAGATGCGACGGGTGCCTCGCGTCGAGGTGCCGGCGGGCCAGACCGTTAGTCTCCAACCCGGTGGGCTGCATCTCATGCTGATCGGGCTCAAACAGCCGCTCAAGCCCGAGAACCCCATCGACCTGACGTTGGTGTTCGAGGACAACAGTACCCAGGAGCTCAAGATTCCCGTGAAGACGGTCGAGTCCACGATGATGAAGCACTGAGCCTGGTCGCTCGGCGCCCGGGCCTGCGCCTGCGCCGGGCGTGCCGAGGCAGGGTCTCGGTGTGGGTCGGCGCTGCGGGTTATGTGTATCGAGCCTGACCGCGGATGCTGCGGAAGCCGCGGAAGCCGCCTTCCCAGGGGTCCCGGCATCGACCCGATTTGACCAATATGGCGATTTTCTGATATACATTTGCGATGCCTAGGGCGTCGTCCTAGCCGGTATCGAGGCGGCGCCTGTAGCCCCGTCGCCCCGTTTGGGTCAGCACCGGCAACCACCCATCAACAACTGCTCAGGATCGATAATGAATACTTGGCTGATCTCTGCTTCAGTGGCGTTGGCGATCGTCTCCACCGGTGCCCATGCGGCGGGCGATGCGAGCGCGGGTCAGGCGAAGGCCGCCGCCTGCGTGGCCTGTCATGGACCTGATGGCAACAGCCCGAACCCCATCTGGCCCAAACTGGCGGGCCAGCACCCGGAGTACATCAACAAGCAACTGATGAACTTTAAGGCCGGCGAGCGCCAGAACGAGCTGATGATGCCTCAGGTGGCACCCCTCAACGAGCAGGACATGCAGAACATCGCGGCCTATTTCGCCAGCCTCAAGCAGAGCGGCGGTACGGCGAACCCGACGGCGGTGGAGCAGGGTGAGAAAATCTACCGCGGTGGAAATCCGGCCACCGGCCTCCCCGCCTGCACCGGCTGTCACGGTCCCGCCGGTAGCGGGCTCGGGCTGGCCAAGTTCCCGCGTATCGGGGGGCAGCATGCCCAGTACATGGAAAGCACACTGAAAGACTTCCGCGCCGGCAAGCGGGCCAATGATCCCAATGGGATGATGCGTGGAGTAGCCGCGCGCATGACCGATGCCGAGATCGCCGCGGTGGTCCAGTACACCCAAGGGTTGACCGATTAGGCCTGGCACCCGGCTTTCGGCACCCAAAGGGCGGCCTTCGGGCTGCCCTTTTTTTCACCCGCGTGCCACAGAAATGGCGGGGGTGGCTACGGGTGTCGAGGACTGCGCACGCGGCCGTAGCCGACCGGGCGCCCGGCCGCGCGTGTCGCTTCCCCGCCAATGGGTCCTCGCGAGGGTACCGACCACCGCGCTGGTCTTGGGATGACCCAGCCCGTCCCTTCAGCGCCCCTGGTGGAATCGGCGGTGTCTGTGGATTCGGAGCTTCCGAGTCCCCAGCGGCTTCGATTGCTCAGCTACAACATCCAGGGGGGTGTCGATACCCAGCACTATCGGGAGTACCTTACCCAGAGCTGGAAGCACCTGCTGCCCCACCGCGAGCGCCTGCAGAACCTCAACCGCATCGCCTCGACCCTCGAGGATCTCGACATCGTCGGTTTGCAGGAGGTGGATTCCGGTAGCCTGCGCAGCGGATTCATCGATCAGACCGAGTATCTGGCCCAACTTGCCGGCTTTCCGCACTGGTACAGCCAGGTCAATCGCAGTCTGGGCAAGATCGCCCAGCACAGCAACGGGGTGCTCAGCCGTCTGCAGCCGGCGCACATCATCGAGCACCGCCTACCGGGATTGCCCGGTCGCGGCGCCATCCTGCTCGAGTTTCCAACCAGCGACGGCGCGGTGCTCGGGGTCTGCGTCATCCACCTGGCGCTGGGACGGCGGGCGCGGAAGCGCCAATTTGCTTACATGAGCGAGCTGGTCGCCCAGTATTCCCACCTGGTGCTCATGGGCGATTTCAACTGCGACCGATCCTCCGGGGAGTTCCAATTCTTTCTTCGGGCAGTGGATTTGTGGGGAAGCGGCCTTACGAAAAAGACGTTTCCGAGTTGGCGTCCAAAGCGAACCCTCGACCACATCCTGGTCTCACCCTCGCTCCGCGTCCTGACGGAGGAGGTCCTGGCATATTCCGTCTCCGATCACCTGCCGGTGAGGATGGAGGTGGCTCTTCCGGAGGGTGTGACCCTGGTCGGATCAGCGTGAGGGGTCTTCCTCGTCAGTCCTGGATGTAGAAGGTGCGCCAGGGTTTGCCGCTCGCGTGCGCGAGCAGTCCGTAAAGCGCCGGAACCGGGGCCGCTTCACCGGGAAAGACGTCCTCCACCGAGACGAAGCAGCGGCCGAAACCGCCGTTGTCCCGCCAGCCGAGATCGAGCGGGGTCAACGTCCGGTGGCATTCCGGGCAGGGGAATGGGGTCTCGGCGGAGGCCTCCCAGCCTGCCCGATGCCCCTGCCAGTCCCGTATCGGGCCGCGACAGGAAGGGCAGCGGGGCGGCCGCGTGTTGCGCCCCCAGAGCAGTCGGGGTGCCGGGTAGGGACCGGCGAAGCGGACATGGCAGAACGACCCCGTGGCCCCGGCCGGCGGCTCCAGGCGTATCTGCGGGGAGCAGCCGGTAAAGCTGATCCACTGGAGCAGGTGGTCCCCGGCCAGGAAGGCCGTCTCGCCCTCGGCGAGCGGCTGGCCAATGAATCCGCAGTCCCTAAGCGCGCTCGCGAGGGCGTGGAGGTCAGGGCTGAACCTGGGGTCCGCGGGCGTGAGCAGGAGCCGGCCGGTGTGGGAAGAGGTTGCCATCGGCGGGGCGAAGACCGATCCGATACGCTGGCTCGGCGCGCCCGCTAGCGCTTGCCGATCCAGTAGTCCGCGAAAATGCGCGCGAGTCGAGGATTGGCCTTGGCGCTGTTGGCGTAGGCCTGCGCCGCTTCGCGGCTCGGAAACCCCACCACGCTGACGCGGTGCCAGGTTGTGCTCTCAGTCTGCACCGCCTGGACCGCGGCCGCTACCCCGAGACCGCGCAGGCGCTCGACCTCTTGTGTCGCTGCCACCGGATCGGTAAAGGAGCCTACCGCGATGGCCCAGGGCCCAGCCGAGGGTCTGACAGGCGGTGGTTTGGTCACATCGTTGGATTTAGGGGCCGCCGCCGCGGTTTGGGGGGGGACAGCGCGCGGGGCCCCTCGGGTCGCCGGGGGGTCACCGCTGCGCGTGGTCTCATCGACGGCCGCCTCCGGGGCCTTCCGGCGCTGCTCGAAGGGCGGTTCGAGCTCGCGCAGCGCCATCTGGAGGTTGTGTCGGTCCTCTGCGGCCTGGGTGCGCAACTGATCGGACAAGGTGCTCAGCTCCTCGCGGAGACTGCGCAGGCTGGCCGCCTGGGTGAGCATCTCGGTGCCGCTGGCTCCCTTAGGCGTGGGTTCGCCAACCGCTTCCGGGGCGCCGAGGCGGGCTTCGATCCGCTCGAGCTGGCCGGAGTGGCGCCAGGCGGTGTAGAGTCCCGCGCCGCCCAGCAGCACCCCGAGTAGGGCCGTTACTGCGCCGGCGAGGACGATCCAATCGGGAAAGCGACCCGCGGACTCGGCGGCGGTCTCCTCAGGCGCGTCTTCTAGCGCTTCGGCTTCCCGCTTGCGATCCTCGGCTGCGAGGCGGGCCAATGCCTCTAGATCGCGCGCTGCGGGGGTGCCGGAGAAGCGGTCGAAGGGATCCTGATCCTCAGCATAGCCGTGATCAGAGCCCGACTTGGTAGAGGCCCGAGGCCCCGCGGCAGGGCGTGCCCCGCGAGGCACGCTGGGCACGACTCGGTCCCGGCTCAGCACCCGTTCGAGGGCCTGCTCGAAATCCGCATCGGGGTCGAGTGGCATGGGATCGGTGAAGAGATCATCCTCGTCGTCATGGCGTCCCGGTAGCCGGCCGGTGTTGCTTTGGCCAGGGGACTTTCGGTTGGATGGATGGTCAATGGTCATGGTTCAATCAGGTGCCCGTTGCGAGGAGCCGCGGGTAGGATGGGCGGATCCGCAAACAACGCGGGCTCGGCCGAGGGATCTGCTGGCGGAGTTTCGACGATGGAGCGATTTTGGGCAAGGGGGCCGTGACATGCGCGATGGGGTGAGCGAGATCGAGGGGCACGACCGGTCCCGGGTGCGAGGGGTCGTCAAGCGCTGCCGCCGCGCGCTCGGTGGTGCGGCGCTCGCGCTAGGGCTCATCGGCTGGGCCGTTGTCCCCGCGGCTGAGGAGGGTCCTTGGCGGGCGGTCGGAGCGGAGATCAACGCCCCGTATGCGGACGTCGATTTCGACCGCTGGCGCCAGACCTTCGAGCGCCCGGGGCGGGAGGTGTTTGATCGCCGTGCCGAGATCCTCTCCGCCACGGGGGTGAGGCCGGGGATGCGGGTCGCCGACGTGGGCGCCGGGACTGGGCTGTTCACGCTGTTGTTCGCCCGCGCGGTGGCCCCCGGGGGCCGGGTGGTGGCGGTGGACGTCTCGCCGGGGTTCGTCGAGAACATTCTGCGCCGGGCCGCGGCGCAGGGGCTCGACCAGGTCAGCGCCCGGGTCGGGTCCCAACAGAGCACGGGGCTCGATCCCGCCAGCCTGGATCTGGTGTTCGTCTGCGATACCTATCACCACTTCGAGTACCCCGGCGCTGTGCTGGCCTCCATCGCGGCTGCGCTGAGGCCGGCGGGTGAGCTGGTCATCATCGATTTCCGGCGGGTGGCGGATGCCAACTCACCCTGGGTTCTCAGCCATGTGCGGGGCGACCGCGACCAGGTGGTCCGCGAGGTCAGCGAGGCGGGGTTTATCCTGGTGGAGGAGGTGGATCTGTTGCGGGAGAGCTTTTTTCTTCGATTTCGCAAGGGTGAGAATACAAACCCCTTGCCCCGCGAATGATGCGAGGCGAGGCGGATGGTCTCGCGTTTGAAGGGAGCCTCCGCTCCATTCCCCCCGGCTGCGGCCGGATCGCAGCCGGGGGCGTCGAGCATCAGAGGGCTTAGTAGCTCAGGGTCTTGGGCAGGTCCTTTGCCTGTTGTACCCAGGATTCCACCATCGCGGCGGAGGGTGGCTGTTTGGTCACCTGCTGCTGTTGGTTGGTCTCGACCATCTTGGCGTGCAGATTGTCGGGGCGGCGCGTGGCGAGCTCTTTCACTGTGTCCACACCGGCCTTCTCCAAGAGGTCGGAATAGACCCCCGAGATGCCCTTGATGCGGGATAGATCGGCCCGGTTCGTCAGCTCGAGGATGTCGCGTGTGTCACAGCCGCAGGCCCCCGCCAGCTCTTTACGTTGCTGTGGGGTCGAGGCGGCCGCGAGCAGTTGCTCGTTGTTGATAATGCCCTTTTCTTTGAGTTTCTCGACAATGCTTGGGGTAGCGCCGCGCAGGTCTTTGACTGGGGTGGTCATGGTTGATCTCTCCTCGGGTCGGTTCTTGGGATGTGCAGGTTGTACTCACTGGCGGGTTCCGCTGGGCACTTATGTCCCCGGAGGGTTCAATACTGGTTCGCCAGTTTCCATTGTAGACCAGAGAAAGTGTGAGCGAGAACACAGAAATTGTCGTCGCGCCGGTCTCGACACCTTGGTGTACCCCGCTCCGACGTATCATACGTTCCCCACGCCTTCTGAGGTATTCACCCAATCGTCGCCGAGGAGTCATTCGTCATGCCAAAGCTCTCCCCCTTGCAGTGGCTGGTGCTGATCGGCTTACTCCTGTTCTATGGATTTGCCGTGTTTGCGGTCACCCGTGATTACTACCTGCGACACCCCGCGGCGCCGACAGCGGCCCCAGAGGCCGCGAGCAGGGGTCCAACGTCCCCCCCCGCTTGGGTCCAGGGCTCGGCGCTCGACGCCGGGACCAGCCGCATCCCCGACGCGATGGTCGAGGCCAATCCCCTGCTGCTGGGGCAGCGGGCGGACCAGCTCTTCGAGCAGCGTCGCTTCGTCGAGGCCATCGCGCTGTATCGTCGGGTACTGGAGCTGAGCCCCGGCGACGCGGATGCCCTCAACGACCTGGGCCTGGCCTTGCTATACAGCGGTGATAGTACCGCTGCCCTGCACACCCTGGAGGAGGGGGCTCGGGTTGCACCAAGCCATCAGCGCCTTTGGCTCAGTCTCGGTTTCACCAAGGCCCGTGCCGGGGACACGGCGGGGGCGGAGGCGGCCCTGCTCAAGGCGAAGGAGCTGGGTCCGACAACCGAGGTGGGTCAGGAGGCAAGTCGTCTGCTGGCGGGGCTCGGTAAGCTGTAAGGGGGGGAGATCCCCGGTGCTTCACCGCCAGGGCCACCGTGTAGGCATGGCCCTGTTTGAGCTTGTCGTAGTTGCCGAGCACCTCTTCGAGGTTGCGCTTCATGAATTGGCGCAGGCCACTCACGGTCACCAGGTAGAGTCGGCCCCCGGGCTTGAGGCGGTTGCGGGCGTCGTGGAGGTAGAGTGAGAGCAGCTCTTTACCCACCTTGGCGGGGATGTTGGAGGCGATGATATCGAAACGGAGCTTAGGCGGGATCTGGTCGAATCCGTTGCTCAGGAGGGCGCGGGCGTTGTCGAGCCGGTTGAGTCGGGCGTTCTTGTTGCTGAATTCCACCGCCACGAAGTCCTTGTCCACCATCAGGGTTTGCCCTTTAGGCGCGAGGGCCGCCAGCACAAGCCCCAGGGGTCCGTAGCCGCAGCCGAGATCCAGGCAGTCGTCGTGCTCGTTCACCACCAGCGCTTCGGCGAGGAGCCGGGTTCCCTCGTCGATGGCGCGGGGGGAGAAGAGTCCCCAGGTGCTGCGGAAGCTGAAGCTGTAACCATGGAGGGTGGCGGAGAATTCAATGTCCGAGCGCAGGTGGGCGAGCTGTTCGGGGGTGAGCATGGGTATGGCACCGAATGGCGGAAGCCGGCGGGATGCTACCCAGGCTTGCCGGTGCTGTCTACCTTGGGGTGGGCGTGGCGGGGCCACGCGTACGCTCAGGTGAGCTTCGCGGTGGGTGATCCCTTAGGCTATCCTAGTGGGCGTGGAACCAAACCCTCCGGGACAGGCTTCGCGGTGGTAGCGGGCAAGGACCGTCCCTGGGTTGCGCATCAGGGTGCGGCCGGGGTGTGCCGCGCGAGCATTCCGGTTTAATTAGAGGCCCATCTCTCCCATGTGTCTGGCGATACCCGCCCGGATCCTGATGATCGACGAGGGGACCGAGATGGCCACCGTGGCCGTCGGGGATGTTCAAAAGGAGATCTCGCTGGCCTTGGTGGACGATGCCCGCGTGGGGGACTATGTGCTGGTGCATGTGGGCTATGCCCTGAGCACCCTGTGCGAGGAGGAGGCGAAGCATACTCTCGCCCTGATGGAAGAGGCGGGGCTGCTTGCCGAGGATGAGGGGCCGCTGCCGCAGTAGCGGCTGCGCCAGGCCCCGGTGTCTGCTGGATCAAAGGCTAACCCCCCGGTGAATCGCGACCGGTTCTTCGGCCGCCTCGATCTCGAGCGCGGGACAGTAGAGATGAGCCACGGCAGCGGTGGCCGGGCCATGGCCCAGCTCATCGAGGAGCTGTTCGCCGCGCACCTCGACAACGAGCTGCTGCGTCAGGGCAATGACGCGGCACTGCTGGCGCGCCCCAGCGGTCGACTGGTGGTCAGCACCGATAGCCATGTGATCGTTCCCCTGTTTTTCCCTGGCGGCGATATTGGCTGCCTCTCGGTTCACGGCACCCTCAATGACGTAGCCATGGCGGGGGCGCAGCCGCTGTACCTGACCGCGGGTTTCATCCTCGAGGAGGGCTTTCCCCTCAGAGATCTCGCTCGCATCGTCGCCAGTATGGCGCGGGCTTGCGCCGAGGCCGGGGTGCCGGTGGTGGCCGGCGATACCAAGGTGGTGGAGCGGGGCAAGGCGGATGGGGTGTTCATCACCACCACCGGGATCGGGGTGGTGCCCGAGGGGGTGCGGATTTCGGGCGATCGGGCCCGTCCCGGCGATGCCATTGTGCTCAGCGGTAGCATTGGGGACCACGGCGTGGCGGTCCTCTCCCGGCGGGAGGGTTTGGGTTTCGAGACCAGCCTAGAATCGGACACCGCGGCCCTGCACGGTCTGGTCGCGGCGATGGTGGCCGCCGTTGCCGACATCCACTGCCTGCGCGATCCCACCCGCGGGGGCCTGGCGACCACGCTCAACGAGCTGGCCCGCCAGTCGGCCGTGGGCATGCGCCTACGGGAGCTGGCCATTCCGGTGAAGCCTGCGGTTCGTGCGGCGTGCGAGCTGCTCGGACTCGATCCGCTCTATGTGGCCAACGAGGGGAAGCTGGTGGCCATCTGCGCCCCTGGCGATAGCGAGCGCTTGCTGGCCGTGATGCGCGCCCATCCCCTGGGAAGGGAGGCCGCGATCATTGGTGAGGTGGTGGCCGATCCCCACGGCTTCGTGCAGATGGAGACGGCCTTTGGGGGGGGGCGCATCATTGACTGGCTCACCGGGGAGCCGTTGCCACGGATCTGTTAGTCACCCGAGCACCCGGGCGGACATCGCCAGCGAGGCTATCGGGGTTTGGCGGCGATCTGGTCGTTGATCGCGGCAAACAGGGTCCGCAGATGGGCGGCGTTTGCCCCCAGGTCGCCTTTGCCAAACCGGGAAGCCGAGCGCGCATGCACGCGCGTGCCCTCGGGGGTCGCTTCGAGGCGCACCCTGACTTCGTCGCGAAAATGTAGCCACCGGGTCACCACAGTGCCCTGGATCTCATCGCCGGCTTGTTGGATCTCCTCCCAGCCGAGCTTCTGCATGACTGAGTGCACCGCGGCACGGGTGGCCGGCAGATCCGCTCGAACCAGTGGGGTGCGTAGCTCCGCGAATGCATGATCCGGCGCTGTTTCGGCGACGTTGGTGGTCAGATAGGTCTTGAGTCGGGCGATCGGTCCGGGAGGGTCCCGCAAGGGGGGTGCGTTGAGCCAGAGGCCGCCGATCAGGAGCCCAACCGGCAGCAGCCCGAGCAAGGCGAGCCATTTCATGATGTGCTACCTCCTGCGCTGCGTGTTTCTCTGATTGTTGGTCGCGGCGCCCCCTCGAGGGAACCGATTTTGCGGGGAGAGGGGAAAGGCGCCGCGAGCACCGGATAACGCCAGCGGTGCCAGCCGTGTCATCGCCTGTTGGGGTGGCTAAGCGCCGATGCGCCGCGATCGACTGCTGGAGAGCCGGTCCTTAGCGGATCGGGGGGATCAGTTGGAGACGCCACCGCCCAGGTTTGGCGAGCGGCGGCGGGGTTTCGGAGGTCGGGGATCGCGGGTTAGGCCTTCGTCTCCGCACTCTTAGCGGGGGTGCCGAAGTCCTTGAACCAGACGCCCCAAAGCTGCTTCTGGGCCTCGATGGAGTTCTCCATCGTCTTCTCGATCTGGCCAGAGAGCTTGGTCATCTCCCGGGCCGAGAGCTTGCCAAAGTCGGTCAGTTTTGACCAGTCCTCGAGTAAGGCCATTTGGCGCTGCATGGAATCCTGCATGGTTTTCTGCCAGTCGCCCAGGTTCGGTATGTCGGCCGAGCCCGCGCTGGTTTTGAGGATCTTCAGCCACTGCTCCCATAGCTGATTTTGGTTTTCGAGCCAGCGTTGCATGGAATCGTGGGCCTCTTCGCTGAGGTCGGAGAAGAACTTGGGTTTCAGCTTTATACCGGCAGCCCGCTCGGACCACTGGCCCAGCCATTCCTGCTGCAGATCGAGGGACTGGCGGACGGCCTTTTCCGCCCAGGAATTCATGTTTTCGAGGGTCTCTTTCTGCCAGGCATTGAGGTCGGCGGGAAGCTCGAGCTCAGGGACGTGGGCGAGCGACTCCCTCCACCATTGGTCCTGCATCTCCCGCAGATTCTTGAATAAGTCTTGGTAGCTCTTGAACATGGTTAATCTCCTTGAGTGGCGATCGATGGGTGCATGGTCGGTCGAGCGGAAACTCGTCGTCGGCGATGTGGGTGGATGTGGCATCGGGCGATGCCCTGATGCCCGCTCCGGTCCTGTGATTGAATGGATCGCTGACAGCTCGGGTTGGCCGACGGGGGGCCATTGGGGGGTGCGACGTTGCGTCGACAAAAAGCCCTTTCCGGTCTGCCCAACTGGCGCAAGGCGGCAGGCCAGTTGCGCGCGAGAAGTGCCTCCTTGATCTGTGACGAGAATCCACCATGAAGACTTGCACAAACAGCAGACCAAGTCCATAGGTCTCGGCTGGTTTCGGGCGCCGAAATTCAGGGGGTTCCGGGGGTTGGGCTACGTATCAGCAGTGCCTGCGTCAGGCCTTGAACGGGGTGTTCGTTGAGGGGCCCCAGTGAATCTGTTAACTTGTTCACCGGTTTCCGATCCTGCCCCGGCGCGGCCTGCCTAATGACCAAATTTGTTTTCATTACGGGTGGTGTGGTTTCATCGCTCGGTAAGGGTATTGCCTCGGCGTCACTCGGTGCCCTGCTCGAGGCGCGCGGGTTGAAGGTGACGATGGTCAAGCTCGACCCTTACATCAACGTGGACCCGGGTACCATGAGCCCGTTTCAGCATGGAGAGGTCTTTGTCACCGACGACGGTGCCGAGACCGACCTGGATCTGGGCCACTACGAGCGATTCGTGCGCACCACCATGGGGCGCAACAACAACTTCACCACCGGCCAGATCTACGAGCGGGTGATCCGCAAGGAACGCCGCGGGGACTATCTTGGCCGCACCGTGCAGGTTATCCCCCACATCACCGATGAGATTCAGCACTGCATCGGTTTGGGTGCGGACGAAGCCGACATCGCCATGGTGGAGATCGGCGGCACGGTGGGCGACATCGAGTCGCTGCCGTTCCTCGAGGCCATCCGCCAGATGGGCATCGAGCTCGGGCGGGAGAATGCGCTCTTTATGCATCTGACGCTGGTGCCCTACATCCGCACCTCGGGGGAGATCAAGACCAAGCCCACCCAGCACTCGGTGAAGGAGCTTCGCTCGATCGGCATTCAGCCCGACATCCTCATGTGCCGCGCCGAGCAGGAGCTACCGGAGGCGGAGCGCAAGAAGATCGCCCTGTTCACGAACGTTCCGGAGAAGGCGGTTATCTCGGCGGTGGACGCCGACAATATCTATCGCATACCGCTGTTGCTGCACGATCAGCGGCTCGACGATCTGGTGGTGCAGCAGTTCGGGCTGAGTGTGCGGAGCGCGGATCTCTCGCAGTGGCGCGGCGTCATCGAGAGCTACGACCACCCCCATGCCCAGGTTCGGGTCGCGATGGTGGGCAAGTACATGCACCTCACCGACGCCTACAAGTCGTTGAGCGAGGCGCTCGGACACGCCGGCGTGAAGACGCGCACCCAGGTGGTCATCGACTACGTGGATTCCGAGCAGGTGGAGCAGGTCGGCACCCGTGCGCTCGAGAACGCGGACGCGATCCTGGTCCCCGGTGGGTTCGGTGACCGTGGAATTGCCGGAAAGATCCGGGCGGTGCGTTTCGCCCGCGAGAATAGCGTGCCCTACCTGGGCATCTGTCTCGGCATGCAGCTCGCGGTCATCGAGTTTGCCCGCCATGTGGCTTGCCTCGAGGGTGCGCACAGCACCGAGTTCGACCCCCGTACCCCGCACCCGGTCATTGCTCTGATCGCCGAATGGCTGAACGCGGATGGTCATATCGAGCAGCGGAGCGAGACCTCGGACCTGGGCGGCAGTATGCGCCTGGGTGGCCAGGAGTGCCGGCTGGTGGAGGGCACCCGGGCGCGGGCCCTGTATGCGCGGGAGGTGATCCGTGAGCGGCACCGACACCGCTATGAGTTCAATAACCGTTACTCGGAGCTTCTGCAGCAGAAGGGGCTGCGGTTCGCCGGATGGTCCATCGACGGCAAGCTGGTCGAGGTCGTGGAGATCCCCGAGCATCCCTGGTTCGTAGCCAGTCAGTTCCACCCCGAGTTCACCTCTACGCCCCGCGACGGCCATCCCCTGTTCTCGGGCTTCATAGAGGCAGCCCTGGCCTATCGTCGTCAGCGGGGGGCTGCATGAGGCTAGGGGAGATCAGCGTCGGTCTGGATCAACCGCTTTTTCTGATCGCCGGCCCCTGTGTCATCGAGAGCGAGGGTCTCGCTGTCGACACCGCTGGGACCTTGCAGGAGATCACCTCCGCCCTCGGCCTCCCCTTCATTTACAAGTCCTCATTCGACAAGGCCAATCGCTCCTCGATCCGGAGCTTCCGCGGCCCGGGGCTGGAGGAGGGTCTACGTATCCTTGAAGCGGTGAAGTGCCAGGTGGGCGTGGCGGTATTGACCGACGTCCACGAGGACACCCCTCTCGCCGAGGTGGCGGCGGTGGCGGATGTGCTACAGACCCCGGCCTTTCTGTGTCGCCAGACCAATTTCATCCTCAAGGTGGCGCGCCAGGGAAAGCCGGTGAACATCAAGAAGGGGCAGTTCCTCGCCCCATGGGACATGTGTGGGGTGGTCGAAAAGGCCCGCTCCAGCGGCAACGATCGGATCCTGGTCTGCGAGCGCGGCTATGCCTTTGGCTACAACAACCTGGTGGCCGACATGCGTTCGTTGGCGGTGATGCGCGAGACCGGCTGCCCCGTGGTGTTCGATGCCACCCATTCGGTTCAGCTTCCGGGGGGGGAGGGCGACCGCTCGGGGGGGCAACGGGAGTTCATCCCGGTGCTGGCCCGCGCCGCCGTTGCGGTGGGGATCGCGGGGATCTTCATGGAAACCCATCCAAGACCCGACGAGGCATTGAGCGATGGCCCCAACACCTGGCCCCTGGGCCAGATGGCCCCGTTGCTCGAGTCCCTGGTCGAGCTCGATCGAGTCGTCAAGCGCTATCCGCTGTTGGAGGGGGGCGATTCGCGGCCAGCGCTGCAGGGCTGACACGCCGTCGATCACCACAGGCCCACCCAAACCCAAATATCTGAACATCCGGTCCACACCAAGGAGTCAATATGTCTGAGATAGTCGATGTCCGCGCGCGGGAGATCCTCGATTCCCGCGGGAATCCGACGCTCGAGGCGGATGTGATTACCGCCGAGGGTGCCATTGGGCGAGCCGCGGTGCCTTCCGGCGCCTCCACCGGTTCCCGCGAGGCGCTCGAGCTGCGCGATGGGGATCCTGCGCGTTATCGCGGCAAGGGTGTGCTGCAGGCGGTGGCGAACGTCAACGGCGAGCTGCGCGGGGCCCTCGTCGGCGTTCCGGTGGATCGCCAAGCCGATATCGACCGCCGGATGAACGAGCTCGACGGCACCGAGACCAAGTCCCGCCTGGGCGCCAATGCCATCCTCGGGGTTTCGCTGGCGGTTGCGCATGCCGCCGCCCAGGAGACAGCGTTGCCCCTGTACCGCAGTTTGGGTCGAGGACCCTATCGTCTGCCGGTGCCCATGATGAATATCCTCAACGGTGGCGCTCACGCCGCGAACAATGTGGATTTCCAGGAGTTCATGATTCTGCCGGTGGGGGCGGGGAGTGTGCGGGAGGCGGTGCGCTTCGGCGCCGAGGTCTTCCATGCGCTCAAAGACGTGCTGCATAGCAAGGGTTTGGCCACCAGCGTGGGCGATGAGGGCGGGTTTGCCCCGGATCTCTCCTCCAACCGCGCGGCCATCGACGTGATTCTCGAGGCCATCGAGCGGACGGGTTTCCGCATTGGCGAGGACATCTACCTGGGCCTCGATGTGGCCAGCTCCGAGTTCTACCGCGACGGGGCTTATCATCTGGAAGGCGAAGGGCGCAGCCTCACGCCGGAGCAGTTCGCCGATCTCTTGACCTCCTGGGTGGACAACTACCCCATCCTTTCGGTCGAGGATGGCATGGCCGAAGACGATTGGCTGGGCTGGAAGCTCCTCACGGAGCGCCTGGGGCAGCGCGTGCAGCTCGTGGGGGACGACCTGTTCGTGACCAATACCCGCATCCTGCAGCGGGGGATCAGCGAAGGCATTGCCAACTCCATCCTCATCAAGGTGAATCAGATCGGCACCCTGAGCGAGACCCTCGCCGCGATCGAGATGGCCCATCAGGCCGGGTACACCGCGGTGGTCTCCCATCGCTCCGGGGAGACCGAGGACACCACCATCGCCGACCTGGCGGTGGCCACCAATGCGGGACAGATCAAGACCGGGTCCCTGTCGCGCTCCGACCGCGTCGCCAAGTACAACCAGCTCATGCGCATCGAGGACCAGTTAGGAGATGATGCCCGTTATGCCGGCCGCGACGCTTTCCGCTTCCTTTGAGAAGACGTCGGTCACCGTCGGGGAGCCGCTAGAGGGTCGGGCGCCGTCTATGCGCTGGGTCGTAATCGGCCTTCTGGTAGCCCTCGCCTGGCTACAATACCGTCTCTGGGTGGGGGAAGGCAGCCTCGCCGAGGTCCACAACCTCAAGGAGGAGATCGCCCGTCAGGGTGCGGAGCTAGAGCAGTTGCGCGTGCGCAACCGCGCCCTGATGGCGGAGGTCCAGAATCTGAAAGCGGGGCAGGAGGCCCTGGAGGAGCGGGCACGGGCCGAGCTGGGCATGGTCAAGGAGGGCGAGACCTTCTACCAGTTGATCGGCCCGGCTGCGGCACCAGCGCCCGCCCGATAATGGCGTCGGCCGCGGCGTACTGGGCGGTGGTCCCGGCCGCCGGGGTGGGCCGGCGTATGGCCATCGCGTTCCCCAAGCAGTACCTCGAGCTCAAGGGCCAGACGATCCTGGAGCATACCCTCGGACGACTGCTCGACCACCCACAGATCCGTGGGGTCTGCGTGGCGATCTCGGCGGTCGATACTTGGTGGCCCAAGACGCGGTTTGTGGGCCATCCAGGTCTGCGGGCGGTTACCGGCGGGTCGGAGCGACCCCATTCGGTACTGCGGGCACTCGACGCCCTTGCCGGGCAGGCTCCGGCCGACGACTGGGTGTTGGTGCATGATGCGGTCAGGCCCTGTGTGCGGGCGGCCGACATCGACCGGTTGGTCAGCACCCTCAGCCAGCATCCGGTGGGCGGCCTGCTCGGTGTGCCGGTGCGCGACACCCTCAAGCGGGCGGATGCTCAGGGACGCCTGATCCAGACAGTGGATCGCGAGGGGCTCTGGCACGCACTGACGCCACAGATGTTCCGTCTCGGGGAGCTTCGTCTGGCATTGAGGCGGGCGCTGGCGGCGGGGTGTCTGGTCACCGATGAGGCCTCCGCCATGGAGTTGGCCGGCTGGCAGCCGCAGATGGTTCCTGGTCATCCCGACAACATCAAGATCACCCGGATGGAGGACTTGGCCTTGGCCAGCTTCTTTCTCGAGCATCAGGCATCTGCATGCTGATCGGCCAGGGTTATGATGCACATCGCCTGGCCTCAGGGCGGCCCCTGGTCCTCGGCGGGGTCAGGATTCCCCACGACCAAGGCCTCATCGCCCATTCCGACGGTGATGTTCTGATCCATGCCCTTTGTGATGCACTGCTTGGGGCGGCGGGACTTGGCGATATCGGTCGCCATTTCCCCGACAGCGATCCGGCCCTGGCGGGCATCGATAGCCGTGCGCTCCTGCGCCGTACCCTGGCGCTGGTTCAGGCGCAGGGGCTCAAACCCCACAACGCGGACCTTACGGTTGTGGCGCAGCGTCCCAAGCTGGCCCCGCATGTGGATCGCATGCGCGAGATCCTGGCCGCGGACCTCGGTCTTGCGTCCCAGCGGGTGAGCATCAAGGCTACCACCACCGAAGGGATGGGCTTCGCCGGGAGGGGAGAAGGCATTGCCTGTTACGCGGTGGTTCTCCTGAGCGAATGATCCCTGTGGGGCCTGGACTGGGATCCTTAAGCGCGATGTCTCAGCGGTGCGCCGAGCGCGGGGTACGCTTCATCGGGTTGCGGAGCAAAGCATAAACCGCGCCGGTGCCGCCCTGGCGGCGGGTCGCCGAGCAGAACGCGAGCACCTCCTCGCGCAGCCTCAGCCAGTAGTTGACCTTGCGCTTGAGCACGGGCTGCTGATCGTCGGATCCGTAGCCCTTGCCATGGATGATGAGCACGCAGCGGGCGCGGCGACGGCGGCAGTCGGCCAGGAATTGGTCGAGCAGGTCCCGGGCGAAGGTTACGGTGATGCCATGCAGGTCGAGCTCCAGGTCCACCGGGATGTGGCCGCGCTGCAGCTCCTGGAGGACGCGCTTCTGAATCCCGGGGCGGACGAAAAGCAGGTACTCGGCGGTCTCCACCTCCGTTTCGGAGAGGCCATCGGTGCGCGCATCATCCTCGAGCACCGGTTGGGGCAAGGGGTGGGGCGGCCGGCGTCGTCGGTAAGGTTCGGTGCCGTTGTGCCGCAGCGGCTCCACATCCTCCACCGCCGCCCGAAACAGCTCCTCAGCGGTGGTTATTTCTTCGTCTTTCATGGGGCAATCCAACAAGCATTCCCTGGTTCGAGCACGGGGATGGGTTCGCGGTGCCCGCTCATTGGGATGCAGGGCATCATGCGTTTTCTGTATATTAAGCCTTTGATCGCAGCAGTAATGGGGTTGAACAGCGGATTCCCATGAGAATCCTGGTCAGCAACGATGACGGCTATCAGTCGCGGGGGCTGATGGTGCTGGCAGAGATGCTGGCTCGCGAGGCCGAGGTCACGGTGGTTGCCCCGGATCGAAACCGCAGCGGCGCGAGCAATTCCCTCACCCTGGACAATCCTCTGCGGCTCGAGCGCATGGCCAACGGGTTCATCCGCGTGGACGGCACGCCCACCGATTGTGTGCACCTGGCCATCACTGGTCTGCTGGACCCGGAGCCGGATATGGTGGTGGCCGGGATCAATCTGGGGGCCAATCTGGGCGACGATGTGATCTACTCGGGGACCGTCGCGGCCGCCACCGAGGGTCGTTGCCTGGGCTTGCCGGCGATGGCGGTGTCCATCGACGCCTTCGAGCCGCGGCATCTGGATACGGCGGCGCGGGTGGTGCGGGATCTGGTGGTTCGCCTGCGTGAGGTGCCCCTCGCCGCAGAGACGATTCTCAACGTCAACGTTCCCGATCTGCCCCTTGGGGACCTGCGCGGTTACCGTGCGACCCGCCTTGGCCATCGGCACAAGGCCGAGCCGGTCGTGGCGGCCAGGGATCCCCGCGGCCGGCGCATCTACTGGGTAGGCCCGGCAGGAAGCGAGCAGGATGCAGGCGAGGGCACAGACTTCCATGCGGTTCGCAACGGCTTCGTTTCGGTGACGCCGCTCCAGGTCGACCTAACCCGGCATGCCACGATACCCCTGATTGCCGAGTGGCTGGGCGGTGCCTGATGGGTGGGGAGCAGGCGCTACAGGGCATCGGCCTGACTTCTCCGCGCACCCGCGAGCGGCTCGTTTCTCGTTTGCGCGCGGCGGGTATTCGTAACCCCGATGTTCTCGAGGCGATCCGCACCGTTCCTCGTCACCTGTTCGTCGACGAGGCGCTCGCCGGACGGGCCTATGAGGAATCCGCCCTCCCCATCGGGCATGGGCAGACCATCTCGCAGCCCTACATGGTGGCGCGGATGTCGGAGCTCCTGCTCGAGCGCGGGCCGGTCTACGCGCTGCTCGAGGTGGGAACGGGCTCCGGGTACCAGGCCGCAGTTTTGGCCCACCTCGTTCGTCGTGTCTACACCGTCGAGCGTGTAGGGGCATTGCACGAGAATGCCCGGGAACGGATGCGCCACCTCAAGCTGCGTAACGTACGGTTTCGCCACGCCGATGGGGCCCAGGGTTGGCCGGAGTACGCGCCCTTCGATGGTATCCTGGTGACCGCGGCGCCCGCGAGCGTTCCCAAGGGACTCACCAGTCAGCTCGCGCCAGGGGGGCAGATGGTGATCCCGGTCGGTCGTCGGAACGATCAGATGCTGGTGCGCATTACCCGGACCGCTCAGGGCTACGTTCACGAGGATCTCGAGCAGGTAACCTTTGTGCCTTTGCTGGGAGGGCTCGGTTGATCGGCATTTTCTCGCCCCTCCACCAGCGGGTCACGCAATAGTCCCGCCATCCGCATGCGACCTGGTACCTGGCAGGCATCAGCTTCGCGGAGTCTTCTTTTTTCCCGATTTCTCCCGACGTCATGCCGGCGCCCATGAGTCTTGCCAACCCCTGCGAAGCTGGTGGTTCGCTGCGCTCACCACCACGATGTCGGTCCTCGGTGGACTGTTCGGTGACCTCATCGGTCTATACGCTTTCGGTAGCGTTAGCCCCTGGCTGCGGGAAAGCGGCTACTGGCCAGCGTAGCTGGAGGCAAGAGAGTGGCTCGACCAATGGGGATTTTGGGCGGTGTTCGTGGCGGGTTTCTCCCCGATACCCGACAAGGTGTTCACGATCACGGCGGGGGTCATGGCCATGGCCCTGCTGCCCTTTGTGATCGCCTCGGCAATCGGTCGCAGCGGCCGTTTTTTCTTGGTCGCGGCACTGATGGTTTGGGGCGGGGAACGCCATGGAATGGCTGTTGCGGCGGTATGTGGACCGGATCGGTTGGATTCTGGTGCTGCTCGCGGTGATGGGCGCCCTGTTCTACTGAGCACTTCCGAATTCCTCTGCTGCGGGAGCTATGCAGGGGGCTGTATCCGCTCTCGCCCCCTCGCCCGCGCTGTTTCGAGGGCGAGGGGAGTCGCTGCGGGAAAGCCTGGGCTCGGGCTGCTGGCGAAGATTTCGTCCCAACCGTGGAGGTCCACCAGATTGAACGGATTCCGAACATCCTTGCCTGCGGGAAATCGGTTGGGGTGGCGGGCCGGATGAGGGGTTCGTTCACCGGCCACGGCGTATCCGGGTGGCGGCTGCCAGCGCTTGCGCTCGTCTTTGTCGCGATGGTGCTGTTCGGCGGTTGCCGGGCGCTGGAGCCGGCGCCGGTGGAGCGCCGGGGTCTGGAATCGGAGGCGGTTCCGGAAGGCCACCTAAGGGTGAAATCGGGAGAGACCCTCTACGGGGTGGCCTGGAGTCAGGGCCTTGACTATCGGCGGCTCGCGGAATGGAACGCGATTCCGCCCCCTTACGCCATCTCTCCGGGCCAGATCATCCGGGTGGTGCCGCCGGTGGAGACACCGCCGGCGCCCAGCGGTCCATCGAAACAGAAGCCGAAACCGACACCCGCTCCGGCGGTGGGGCAGAAGACTGGCGGGAAACCGAAGTCGACCCCCGTGGTCAGCCAAAAGGCCAAGGAAAAACCGACGACGGCTGTGCCGAGCGTTACCGGCGGTGAAGCGCCCAAGCCTGCACCAGTGGCGCGCGGTTGGGGTTGGCCGGTTTTCGGCAAGGTGGTCCAGGGTTACCGTCGTGGCGATCGGACGCGGCAGGGCATCCGAATTTCCGGCCCTCCGGGCGAGAGCGTCCGCGCCGCCGAAGGCGGAAACGTCGTCTACAGCGGTAGTGGACTGGTCGGTTACGGAAACCTTATTATCCTTAAGCACACCAATGACTATCTCAGTGCCTACGGGTTCAATCGCAAGCTGCTGGTCAAGGAAGGCGATACGGTCGCACGGGGTGAGCAGGTAGCAGAGCTTGGGCAGGCGCCCGACGGTGACTACCTGCTGTACTTCGAGATCCGTTATAAGGGTACTGCGGTGGACCCGCTTTCTTTGCTTCCGTCGAGATAGCCCCGGGAACGGGCACCGACACTCCAGGGGGTGGATTTTGGCGCGATGAGTCACGATGAGCTCGACGCAAAGGAAGCGGACGTCGAAGGCGAGGCGGAGGATCTCGATCTCTTCGACGACGGGTTCAAGGGTCGTGAGGAGGGCGCGGCCGATCTCGAGGTCCAGGAGAGCGATGAGGGAGAATTGAGAGAGGGGGTTGCCACAGAGCCTCTGCGCTATGCCGCGGATGAGGCCCATTTCGACGCCACGCGCCTCTACCTGAACGAGATCGGCGATTCTTGTCTGCTCACGGCTGACGAGGAGGTCTTTCTTGCCCGCCGCGCCCAGCGGGGAGACATCGAGGCGCGCCAGCGCATGATCGTGAGCAACCTGCGGCTGGTGGTGAAGATTGCCCGTCGTTACCTTAATCGGGGTCTGCCGCTGTTAGACCTGATCGAGGAGGGGAACCTCGGTCTAATGCGCGCGGTCGAGAAATTCGATCCGGAACGCGGCTTTCGCTTCTCCACCTATGCGACCTGGTGGATCCGCCAGACCATCGAGCGGGCGATCATGAACCAGACCCGCACCGTGCGCCTTCCGATCCACGTGGTCAAGGAGATCAACATCTGTCTGCGGGCGACGCGTCGGCTCGCACAGCAGCTCGACCATGAGCCAACCTCCGAGGAGGTCGGGGAGCTTCTCGACAAGCCGGTCGCGGAGATCAAACGCATGGCCGGTTTGAACGAGCGCATCACCTCGGTGGACAGCCCCTTTGGTAAGGATGCCGATAAGCCCTTGGTTGATCTGCTGCAGGACGAGCAGGCGAGCGATCCTGCCGACCAGCTCCAGGAACAGGAGATCGTCGCGCATATCGACCACTGGCTGGGCGAGCTCAACGAGAAGCAACGTCGGGTCGTGATCCGCCGCTTCGGGTTGCACGGCTGCGAGAGCTCGACACTCGAGCAGGTGGCCCGGGAGCTTGGAGTGACCCGCGAGCGGGTGCGGCAGATTCAGATGGATGCCCTGCGCCGCCTGCGCGAGGTCCTCGCGAAGGAGGGCTACTCCGTCGACGCCTTTTTCCAGTAGCCGCGGTAACCCCTCGGTGCCGACTGCAATTGACCTAGATCAACTATTGTTGAAAAAAACCGCTAGATTTTCTCTAACCACATGTAAATAAAACAAATTTCCTTCCTATGCCGTTGACGTGGCGGAGCAAATCGGCTTTCATATGAAGGTCCAGCCGAGCCCCGGGGCGGCAGGCGAGCGGGCGGGTAAACGCTCTTGAGAGGTGGTTCCCGGAAAACGTTGGGGAGGTTTTCGTGGAAGCGGCAGAGCAGAAATACAACTTTGAGGTTGTGCGCTGGTTCACCATTATGGCGGTCGTCTATCTCGTGGTAGGGGCCGCCGCGGGTGTTTTCATCGCCTCGGAGCTGGCATGGCCAGCACTCAATCTAAATAGCCCATATCTGAGTTTCGGACGTCTGCGTCCGGTACACACCAACGCGGTGATTTTCGCCTTTGGTGGCTGTGTCTTGATGGCTACAGCGTTCTATACGGTGCAGCGCACCTGTGCCACCCGGCTGTGGAGCGACAAGCTGGCCTGGTTCGTGTTCTGGGGCTGGAATCTGATCATCGTTTCGGCCGTAATCACCCTCCCGTTGGGTTTCACCCAGGCCAAGGAGTATGCCGAGCTTGAGTGGCCCATCGACGTGCTGATCGCGGTGGTGTGGCTGGCGTATTCGTTCAACTTCATCATGACCCTCGCGATTCGCAAGACCTCCCACATCTACGTGTCCAACTGGTTCTATCTGGGCATGATGGTCATGATCACCTATCTGCACGTGGTCAACAGCCTGGCGGTGCCGGTGGGTCTGTTCAAGTCCTACTCCATCTTCTCCGGGGTTCAGGACGCTATGATTCAGTGGTGGTGGGGCCACAACGCGGTGGGTTTCTACCTCACCGCCGGTTTCCTTGGGATTATGTACTACTACGTACCCAAGCAGGCTAACCGTCCCGTCTACTCCTATCGCCTATCGGTCATCCACTTCTGGGCCCTGATGTTTGGTTACGTCTGGCTCGGTGCCCACCACCTTCAGTACACCGCGTTGCCTGACTGGACCGGTTCGCTGGGTGCCGCGGTTTCCCTGGCTATGATCATCCCCTCCTGGGGCGGTGCGGTGAACGGCATGATGACCCTATCGGGCGCCTGGGACAAACTGCGCACCGACTACGTGATGCGCTTCCTGATTATGTCGATGGCGTTCTATGCCATGTCGACCTTCGAGGGGCCGGTGATGTCGATTAAGACGGTGAATGCCCTCTCGCACTACACCGACTGGACGGTGGGACACGTTCACTCCGGCGCGTTGGGGTGGGTTGCGGGGGTTGCCATTGGCGCCATCTACCACATGATGACGCGTCTTTGGTACACCGAGATGTATTCCGAGAAGTTGGTCAATGCCCACTTCTGGATCGCGACCATCGGAACCGTGGTCTACATTGTTGCTATGTGGGTGTCGGGCATCATGCAGGGGTTGATGTGGCGTGCCTATGACGAGTTCGGCTCCCTGGCCTATACCTTCGCCGAATCGGTTGGGGCGATGCATCCGTACTACGCCATGCGTGCCATCGGCGGGGCGTTGTTCCTGACCGGTGCGGTCATCATGCTGTTCAACGTGCTGATGACGGTACGTAAGTCGGTGGTCGAAGGTAGCCTGCAAAAGGCCCGGTCCGCTGCGGCGGTTGCGTGAGGAGGGGTTGACAATGGCCGAGAATGCAAAGCCGAGAAATTTTCAGGAACGCATGGAGATCAATATCTGGCTCCTGCTGGTGATCCTGGCGATTGCGCTGTCCGTGGGTGGTATCGTCGAGATCGTGCCCCTGTTTACCATGAAGTCGACGATGGAATACAACAAGTTCCCTGAGATCGTCTGGCAGCACGACGTGAAGTCGGATCAGCGCAAGCCCCTTTCACAATGGAAGGCGGGCGATGGGATTCGGCCTTACAAGGCGATCGAGCTGGCGGGGCGAGACATCTATCAGCGCGAGGGTTGCTACACCTGCCATTCGCAGATGATCCGTCCGTTCCGCGATGAGCGTGAGCGCTATGGCCACTATTCCCTGGCGTCCGAGTCGATGTTCGATCATCCGTTCCAATGGGGCTCCAAGCGCACGGGGCCGGATTTGGCCCGGGTCGGCGGCAAGTATTCCGACGACTGGCAGCGCGGCCACCTGCGCGCTCCGCGCTCTCTGGTTCCGGAGTCAGTGATGCCCAATTACCCCTGGCTGGACAGCGCGGTGGTCGATCCGTCAAGCATTCAGGCCCATATGCGCGGAATGCGAGCCATCGGCGTGCCCTATAGCGACGCGGATATCGCGGCAGCGACCACCGAAGTAGCAGGAAAGACGGAAATGGACGCGTTGGTGGCCTACCTGCAGGTGCTCGGTACCATGGTCAAGCTCAAGGATGACGTGGCCTACCGTGAGTAGCTTGAAGGAGTATTTCCACACCGACTGGGCGGCGTTGACGACGAATGATTGGATCGGCATGATCGTGACCGTCGTCATCTTCTTCCTAATGGTGGGGCTCTATATTTACGTCCTGCGTCCGAAGAATAGGGAGAGGTTCGAATCGAAACGCTTCCTGCCTCTGGACGAGGACACCAATGAACGCGGAGAAAAAAATGGCGGAGCATAATCCCTTTCCGGGTGAAAACAATACCGGCCACGTGTGGGATGAAAACCTGCGTGAGCTGAACAACAACCCACCGTCTTGGTGGATGATAGGCTTCTGGGCGTCAGTGATCTGGTGGGTGGGGTACGGGGTTCTGTATCCGATGTGGCCCATGGGTCAGCAACCGACCAAGGGTATCCTGGGCTGGACCCAGATTGGCGAGTACAAGGACGGCCTCAAGGAGGTGGATGCGGTTCGCGCCCAGCATGAGCAGAAGGTCAAGAGCCTGGATGCGGCGGCTGTCCTTGCGGACCCGGGTTTACGGCAGTACGCCCAGGCCCGTGGCAAGGTGCTCTTCGGCGACTACTGCGCTGCTTGTCACGGCAGCGGTGGCCAGGGGAACCCCGGTTATCCGATCTTGGCGGACGACGACTGGCTCTATGGCGGCGGCATCGCGAAAATCTCTGAAACCATCACCCTGGGGCGGCAGGGTGCGATGCCGGCCCATGTGGGTACGCTCACTGAGCAGGAGATTGATCAACTAGCCCATATGGTCGTGAATCTCAGTCAGGGCAAGAAGGCCGACGAACCGGCTCTCGCGCTCTATCGGAGCAAGGGCTGCGTGGCTTGCCACGGGCCAAACGGCGACGGCGTTCTGGGTACCCTGCCGGACGGTACGGTGATGACGGTTGGGGCGGCCAACCTCCTCGATGGTATCTGGCGTTTCCAACCGGGCGGGTTCGAGAGTGCCAAGCGGACCATCGCCAACGGGGTGAACCAGGTGGGCCAACCCAACACGCGGGAGGCCGTTATGCCGGCATTCGGTCAAACCGGAAAACTTTCACCGGATCAGATCAAGATCCTCGCCGCCTACGTCCATCAGTTGGGCGGCGGGAAGTAGTTTAGAGGCAATTGGTGCGCACCAGTGTGGGGAGGCGCCGCGCTGGTGCCCGGTGAGAAGGGGGACGATCAAATGCACTATGATGCCGTGTTGATAGGTTCGATCGTGAGCGTGGCCATTGCGGTTGTGATCGTGGTTTTTCTCGGGTTCAAGATTCGTCAACTGATGAAACGCGATGCGGAGGCCCATAGAACAGGACAGAAGTAGTCAGCCTTCTGCCGTTCGTTTGTAGCCAAGGGGGAGTTGTATCCCCCTTTTTCATTAAGGGTTTCCAAGTGGGTCCGGAATTCGATTGCGCTTTCGCAATGGGGAGACGATGCCTGATGTCTAGAATATCGCGCGGTTGCAAACCGCTACGGGGAACGTAACCCTCACGTCGGGGGTCTCAAGGGGGGCGTTCGGCTGTTGGGTTTGGTTCGGTAAGGTCTGAGGAGAACTCTTGTGAGCCAAGATGCGAGTGCCCGGGCGAGTGCTGCCGTTGAAGCGATCTATGCCGAGGCGGCGCATTGGAACATCAACGCAGGTGGCGAGACCATCCATGCGAAGCGCGTCGGCGGCAAGTGGCGCCTGTTGAAGTGGCTGGCCGCCGCGACTTGGCTGGTGTTCTTCCTCGGACCCTACCTTCGCTGGGACGGACGCCAGGCGGTACTCTTCGACATCCCCAACCGGCAGTTCCATCTGTTCGGTGCGACGGTATTGCCCCAGGACCTTTGGATGCTCTCGCTGCTCTTGCTGTTTTTTGCCATTCTCCTCGCGGTGGCAACGACGCTAGCGGGGCGGGTGTGGTGCGGGTTCTTCTGTTTCCAGACGGTATGGACCGACGTCTTCACCTGGATCGAGGAAAAGCTCGAAGGCCCACCCCAGAAGAGGCGGAAGTTTGACGAGGAGCCGATCAGCCCACGCAAGGTTGCCATCAAGGCGACGAAGCACGGCATTTGGCTCATCATCGGGTTTCTGACTGGCTACTCCTTCGTCTCCTGGTTTACCGATGCGCCGAGCTTCTTATCGAGGTTCTTCTCGGGTGAGGCCGCGGCGGCGGCCTACATCACCGTGGGTCTGTTTTCGGCGGGAACCTATGCGCTCGCGGGGTTCCTTCGCGAGCAGGCATGCTTTTGGCTCTGCCCCTATGCACGCATCCAGGGGGTCATGATCGATCGAACCACGCTGCTTCCGAGCTACGATGGGCTCCGCGGCGAGCCTCGGGGGCGCCTGAAGCGGGGAGAGACGGAGCAGAACCGCACCACCGGAGACTGCGTGGACTGCAAGCAGTGTGTGGCGGTCTGCCCTACCGGGGTTGACATTCGTCATGGGCAACAGGAGGGTTGCATCACCTGCGCCCTCTGTATCGATGCTTGCGATGCCGTGATGGTCAAGTTGGGTCGCCCGGCCGGGTTGATTCGTTACGCGTCGCTGGACGAGCTGGAGGGTAAACCCACCAAGGCCCTTCTCAAACGCCCGCGGGTTTGGATCTACTTCGGCATCCTTGCCACTGCCTGGGCTGGTATCATCTACGGCCTGACCTCACTCGACCCGATCGATCTGACGGTGCTGCACGAGCGTCAACCGCTGTTTGTGGCCCTGAGCAGCGGGGCGATCCAGAACAAGTACACGCTCAAGCTGCTCAACAAGACAACGGCGGATATCGGCGTACAGATCAGTGCCTCCGGCCCGCGGGACCTCGAAGTGGTGGGGGCAGAGAAAGCGGTCACAGCGCGCCACGGGGAAGTCACTTCCGCCACGGTGCTGGTGAGGGTGCCTCTCGCTAGCGTGACGCAGGAGTCCCAGTCAATAACCTTTTTCGCGGAGGGAGTACGATCTGGGGGAGAGACCGTCCGCAGCCAGAGGGACAGCGTGTTCATTGGCCCCCGCCGCTGAGCGCTTCGGCGTCGGGCGGGGGGCGAAAGTTTAGTTCCGTCGCTAGACGCCGAGGAAGGGTATGAGCGAAACAGTCGATAGGAAGATATCTGCCTGGCGCAGTCCCTGGGTCATCGGATGGGTGGCACTGATAGCCGTCGTGCTAACGGCCAACGCCGCGATGGTGGTCTTGGCCATCCGCACCAACCCGGGGCTTGTGGTGGCCGATTATTATGATCGGGGCCAGCACTATGAGCAGACGATGCTTTCGAAGCTATCCCGCGATCCGGGCTGGCACACGCGAATCGATGTCCCTGTTGACCTGGTGGCCGGTCGACCCAGCCCCCTGGGCGTCTCTTTGGTGGACCAGGCGGGCGTGCCGATCGAGGTCGAGTCCGCCACCCTCTATGTGTATCGGCCTTCGGATGCGAGCCGCGATTTTCACCTGTCAATGCAGCGCGAAGCCCCTGGCCGTTACCGCACCGACGTCAGTTTCCCCTTGATCGGGGTGTGGGACGTGCTGGTTAGCCTCAAGCAGGGCGAATACGAGAACAATCACGGGCAGCGCGTCGCCGTCGCCCGTCCCTGAGCGTCCGTGCCCGTCGCCGAGGCACAGCCTAAGCGAGCCTCCGCTGGGCGCCGACTCCCTTTGCTTCCACTGCGGATTACCGGTGGCCGAAGCCGCCACCCTGCGTGTCGATGTGGCGGGGGCGGAGCGGGAGTTCTGTTGTTCCGGCTGTAAGTCGGTCTGCGAGGCGATCTACGCCGCCGGCCTCGAAAGTTTCTACCGGCGTACCTCCGAAGGAACCCCTTTCGGTCCACCACCGGAAGTGCCGAAGCAGCTCGCGCTCTACGATCTCGACGAGGTGCAGGAGGAATTCGTCGAGGGTCTCGGCGAGGTTCGTGAGATCCATCTGTTGGTGGAGGGAATCCACTGCGCGGCTTGTGTCTGGCTCATCGAGCAAACCCTGGGTGCCCTGCCGGGAGTGCAGGATGCGCGGGTGAATATGACCGGTCGGCGGCTGCGGCTGAAATGGAACAACCAGCGAATCAGTTTATCGGGGGTTCTGCACCGGCTCGGTGAGATCGGCTATGCGGCGGTGCCCTTCGACCCCGAGGCCGCCGAAGGCGGTGTGCGGCGGCAGAACCGCGCCCTGCTGTATCGGATGGCCTTCGCCGGTTTCGCGATGATGAACCTGATGTGGATCTCCATCGCGCTGTATTCGGGCGCCGACCGAGGCGAGTTCCGCGGACTGTTTCACTGGGTGGGCCTTGCTATTGCCACACCGACCCTGCTCTACTCGGGATACCCGTTTTTCCGGGGTGCTTGGTTGGGGTTGCGCAGCCGGCACCTGTCGATGGACGTCCCCATTGCCATCGGTGCGAGTATTACCTACCTCTACTCCTTCTACATCACCCTGAGCGGATCGGTGATCGGGGATGTGTACTGGGATACAGCGGTCAATTTCCTGTTTGTGATCCTGGTCGGACGGTTCCTTGAGTCGATTTCAAAGCGCCAGGCCGTTGTGGCCACCCAGCGGCTGCTGGATCTTCAGCCTAAGGTCGCGACCGCTTGGCGCGGCGAGCAAGAGGTCTTGGTGCCCCTCCGGGCGCTCAAGCGGGGGGAGACGGTGCTGGTGCGCCCGGGTGAGAAGATCCCGGTGGACGGCAGGGTGCTCTCGGGCGAGAGCAGCGTCGATGAGTCCATGCTGACCGGTGAATCGGTGCCCGTCCACAAGATTTCCGGCGCCAGCGTCGCCGCGGGGACCCTCAACGGCCCCGGTGTGCTGCACATCGAGGTCCAGGGACTGCTTCGGGATACGGCGCTGGGCCGTATCATCCGGTTGGTAGAGGAGGCGCAGAGCAGCAAGGCGCCCATCCAATGTGTTGCCGACCGGGTGGTTCCCTGGTTCGTGGCCGTCACCCTCAGCCTGGCCGCAGTCACCTTTCTGATCTGGTTGCCCAAGGACCTGGAACTTGCCTTGATGTCGGCAACGGCGGTGTTGATCATCACCTGCCCCTGCGCGTTCGGCATGGCGACGCCGATGTCGATCACGGTGGCGGCGGGTCTCGGGGCCAAGCACGGGATCCTGATCAAGAACGGCGCGGTGTTGGAGAGCCTCTCCGGCATCGATCATGTGGTGTTCGACAAGACGGGAACCCTCACCGAGGGAAAGCCCTCGGTCGGTCGGGTGCGGGGCCTGTCGGTGAGCTGGGATCCAAGTGAGCAAGGGGGGCCAGCCGAGGAGTTACTTGCGGTTTTCGGCCCCGTGGCGGCCATGGAACGGTTCTCCGAGCATCCGGTGGGGGCGGCGATCCTGCGGCTTGGTGAGGAGCTCGGGGTTCCCTACCAGAGGCACGAGGTGACGGAGCTGGTGGTGCGCCCGGGCCTGGGCATCAAGGCGCTGGTCGATGGGGTTTGGGTGCACGCGGGTACCGAGTTGTGGCTGCGGCAGGAGGGGGTGGCTGTTGTACCCACCCTCGGCGAAATGGCGGAGCAGTGGACAGCCGAGGGGTTGCTCTCGGTACGTTGTGCCCTCGCCGGGGAAGAGCGCTTGTTGCTCGGCCTGGAAGATCGATTGCGGAAGGCGGCCCCCGAGGTCATCTCGCGCCTCAAGGCCGAGGGTAACCGGGTCACGTTGCTCACCGGCGACCGGCAGCGGATCGCGGAACTGATCGCCGCTCAGCTCGGCGGGGTCGAGGTCATCGCCGAGGTGCTGCCGGAAGGGAAGGAACGGGTGATCGCCGGGCTCCAGCGGGGACAGCACCGGGTGGCCATGGTCGGCGATGGCATCAACGATGCGCCAGCACTGGTACGCGCGGACGTCGGTATTGCCATGGGCAGCGGAACCGACGTCTCCATCGCGAGCGCCGATATTGTGCTGATGAGCAGCGATCTGGGGCGGGTCCACCAGGCATGGGCCCTATCGCGGCGCACCCTCAGAACCATCCGCCAGAACATCGGTATCTCGATTCTCTATAATGCGATCATGGTGCCGCTCGCAATGACGGGACTAATAACACCCTTGGTGGCCGCGATTGCCATGCCGATCAGTTCGCTGGCGGTGATTGGCAACTCTGCCCGGATTCGGACCCTGTTTCGCCCGACCGCGCAAGCGTCGACCAAAAAACGCTGAGGACGCCGGACAGGCGCCTCTTCCAGACACCCCCAGCACAGCGTCTTCGAAGACTTAATGGAAGTTATCTACGGCATCATCCCGGGCATGTTGCTGTTGGGCCTGCTGATGGTCGGGGTGTTCTTCTGGGCGGCCCGCAAGGGGCAATTCGACGACATGGAAGGGGACGCATACCGCATCCTCATGGATGAGGACCTGCCGCCTGACAAACCAGCGCCAACAGCACCGCGAGAGGATGTCGCCCCGGAGAGCAAAGACGGCCAGCGGCCGTCCGATCAGTCCCCGACCACCGGAACCGAGTGCACGGCGGCGAAGCCGCCCATGGCGGGACGAGGGATCACTGTGGCGCAATCGCCAGCGGCCGGTAAGACCCCGCGGCCCCACTGACGACCGCTCCCTGGCAAGGAAATCCTGGGCCCTCCGGGACGGCGTTGTGGCGAGGCCGGATCAGGGATTTGCTCGGCTTGCTGGGCTGCTCCCGGAGGTCGATTGTCGCCGCAATGGCTCGACGAGTTTCGGGAAATCTCGTAGAGGCACGTACTGCATCACGGTTTGTCCCTGGGCGTTGAAAGCGATATCCAGCCCCCGCCCTGGGTAGAGCCAGTGGGTGAAGGGCGAGTCGGCCTCGGGAACCCGTTCGCTCGGCTCGCCGAAGCGGAGGGCGATCAGATCCCGGTCGAGCTTGGCCGCAGGCAGGTAGGTGATCTGCTTGATCGGGGCCTCGGCTACGCTGGCGAGGTCCTCGGGCGCCAGGGTCACCTTGCTGGCGCCGCTTTCGGCCTTGCTGATCCTGAGCCCCCGCTGGTAAAAGGCTTCGAGCGTTTCCGGGGGGAGCTCAAGCGCCAGGACGATATCCGCCCGCAGTCCGCTCAGGTTCACCTGCTGAAAAAAGGCCTCGACCGCGAAGCCCCGGTCGCCCACCCGGAACAGGCTCACCTTGCCTTCTTCCTCGAACAGTTGTCTTGCCGCCTGTAGGGACGACTCTCCCAGGCGCAGCCCCAGGACCTCCAGGCTGCCGTCCGCCGCGATCCGGATGTCCCAGGGTAGCTTGGGGGAAGGGTCTGCCGATCGTCCCCCGGGCAGGAGGATGGCGGCGGCCAGTCCCAGCAGGGTGGCGCCGAGGACACCGAGAAAGATACGTCGTTCCATCAGTGGACCCACGTCGATGGCGATGGCGCGGGGTCGGGCGGAGATCGACCCCGCTGGTTAGAGCATGATCAGTGCGGCGGCCACGCGACGACCTTCCGACATCAGGATGTTATAGGTTCGGCAGGCAGCTCCGGTGTCCATGATCTCCAGGCCGATATCCCGTGGCAATAAACTGGTGAGGTGTCCCCGGCGCGGAAATACCTGCAGCCGGCCGGTGCCCAGTAGCAGGATCTGAGGACTGAGATCGAGCGCAGGTGCAAGATCCTCGGCGGTCAGCTCGGCAATCTGGCGTGGTCGCCACTGCGGTACTAGCTGATGCGGGGAGACGATGAAACTGCCGCGAAACACGCGCTCGTTGACGACAATGCACCCCGGCTCATAGCGCTGGATGACAAAACCGCCGTCGGTATCTGCCTGGGAGAATCGCACCGACACAAGCTAACCCAACAGACGGTTTAGGTTCAAGCCAGACTTCGGGCGGGGCTTGGATTGGGTGAAGGCAATTTTCAAACCGGCCAGGGCGAGCGCGCATAAAGTTGCTGATAATACTAGAGGAACAACATCCGGAGTTTCTCATGTCAGCAAGTATCCTTGAGCATTTTGCGCCGCTGGAAGATCCCCGGATCGACCGCAACAAGCTCCACGAGTTGGCCGATATCGTGCTTAGACGATCTGCGCCCTCATTGCGCCCTCGTCAGTGGCGCCGATGGCTGGGAGGCGATCGAGGACTTCGGTTGCAAAAGTTGGACTGGCTGCGCCAGTGCGTCCCTTTTCGCACTGGGGTTCCCTCCCACGACTGCATCGCCAATGTCGTATTCGGCCTCTCGCCCAAAGGGTTTCAAGCCTGTTTGCTGAGCTGGGCGCGCGGTGGCGCAGCTCAGGGACGGCGAAATCATCGCCGTTGACGCCAAGACGGCGCGCAGCTCGCGCGACCGTCCGCGTGTGCGCGGCCCTTCCTGCACAGGGTTAGCGCCTTGGCGAGCGCCAACCGCCTCGTGCTCGGTCAAGAGGCGACCGAGGCAAGGTCCACTGGTATTGCGGCGATTCCCAAGCCCCTGGAGTTGTTGGAGCTACGTGGTTGTCTGGTGAGTATCGACGCCATGGGCTGTCCAACCGCCATCACCGCCGAGGTTGTTGCCCAAGGCGGGCACTACGTGCTGGGACTCAAGGGCAGCCACAGCGCACTGCACGAGGCGGTTGAGGATTTCTGGACCGTGGCCCAAGCGGGCGACTTAGCCCACCTCGTCCACACCTACACCGAAAGAGCTCGACAAAGACCCTGGACGCCTCGAAGTGCGCCGCTACTGGACCAGCGAGGACCTGCGCAGGCTCCTCGATCCTGAGCGCTGGGTGGGGTTGCGCAGCATCGGCATGGTCGAGCGCAGGTGCGTCACCGGGGAGGCATCGAGCGACGCTACTTCATCAACTCTATTCCTGCCGATGCTCCGCGCTTCGCCCAGGCCGTGCGCGGCGACTGGGGGGTGGCGAACCGCCTGCACTGGCGCCTCGACGTGATCTTCCGGGAGGACGCCAGCGGCATCCCAGCGGCATCCGCAAAGCCAACGCCCCAGCCACTATGATGGCCATCCGTCACCTGTCGCTCAACCTGCTCGAACAAGAGCCCTCAAAGCTGCGCATGTCCTAGAAACGCCGCAGAGCCGCCTGGAACGACGACTACCGCGCTAAGGTCGTGTTCGGGTGACGATTTATGCGCGCTCGCCCTGTGATTTCCACACCGGTTCTGTACTCTGCGCTCGGCGGGGGAATACGCTATGCTTACAGCCCTTTGGGCGTGCCCGAGGGAGAGAGGGGAGGGGATGACAACGCAGAGCAACGGCGTGAGGGGCCCGGCGGGAAAACCGAAAGTTTCGCCTTGGTGGCTTGGCCTGATCCTGTTGTGGCTAGGCCCGGCGAGCGGTGCGGCCCAAGACCCCTGTCTCAAGCTGGTGTTCAACCGCTATTGCCTCGGCGGCGACATCAACGCCCAGCTTGCCCAACAACCACCGCCCCTCTACCAGCAGCCCGACGGTGAGCTGTTGGCCGCGGTCTATCAGGAGGGGCGCGAGCGGATCTACGTGATGGCCTTCCGCGGCCGAATCTACAAGGTGGTACACGAGTACTACCCGGCCACTCAGCTCAAGTTCGACGACCTCTACAAGACCCTGCGCAGCAAGTACGGGGACGGCGAGGATCGTAGCCGCTTCCCGAGCTACGCCCGTTCGCCCGCGAGCAGACTGGGCGCGATCCGCCGCGGTGACGGCCGAGCCGCCCACCGCTGGGACCCCCCTGATGCGGCGTTTCACATGGAGTTGGCCTGGAATCGCGAGATGGGTTTGACCCTTTCTTACTTTGCCACCGAGCTGGCGGATCAGGTGAACCGCGTCCAGGATCAGGGCCTATGATTGATCGCGGCAGAGCACATGAGGACGTCCTCTGCAACCTGGCTATCATGGCATCCTGGTTTCGGCGGGTTTTATTTTTGTTGTCAACCGGCCCTATAGGCTTTTGCCCTTGACCGGAGTCGGCCAAAGGGTGATCCCATAGTCCGCTTTCCGATCCGATCCTTGGGTGCAATAGGCGCAAGCCGTATTGCATCGAAGGGTTTATATTTCATGTGGCGCAATACGCTGCGCTATTGCGCGGGCTCATCGCTCTGGCTGAGCCCGCCATGTTGGTGTACCTCTCGGGCGCAACCTGACCCCCGGTGAAGTGCTGTGCCATAGCCCCACCCATCCGAGCCAGTGGCAGGGTGGGGCACGCATGTCCCATGCCCGATGCGTCCCGGAGCGGATGTTCAGTCGAGGGTGAACCTGTCGGCGCGGGTTTGCCCGCAATCGAATCGCGGCAAAATTGGGCAATGCGCGTTTTCCTCCGCCCCGGGGTTTTTTGGTACCAACGCGCACCTGAGGGCACCCCAGAGCATGGACTTCTCCGACATCGAGCTGCGAGGTTGCGAACGCGGCCTAGCGCATTTCATGGGAAAGCGGCGGCTGCCCGAGCCTATTCGAGCCGGGTGGGGTCTCGGGTTCCGCATCGAGGGCCAAAGCGTCGGGATCTTTGAGATCCGCCCAGACTGGCGAGCCCCGTCTAAGAGGGCGGAATCCCAGTCGCCAAGGCAACCTACGTCCGCACCGCGCAACACGGGCGGATCTTCTGGATGCGTCACGACCGGAAATGGCACGGTTACGCCCCAAACCGCGAAGTACGCTCGCGCGCGAAGTTTCTCGCCGTTCTGATCGGGACGAGCACCGCTACTTCTTTGGGTAGGTAGCCCGCGTGGGCCGGATGGAATCGGCTGAAACCCGGGCTGATCGGGACCCTCGACCTCCAGGATCTGGCTACGCTGCAACCGGGCGACTTGTTACTATGATAGGTCTGACGGATATCCCCCCAACCGAGTCCCCATGGCCCCCAAACCCCGCGGCCGACGCCGATGGCTCCTTGGCCTCCTGGTGGTGGCGATCGCCGCCGCGGTGGCGGTTTGGCTGCTGCGCGGCGCTTTTCCGTCGTCCCTTGAGCGGCTGCTGGGTACCTGGGCGCATGGCGACCGGCTCCCGGAGGGCTTCATCAGTACCAACGGGAGGCTGGAGGCGACCGAGATCGACGTGGCCACCAAGCTTCCCGGCCGGATCCTTGCGGTGCTGGCCCAGGAGGGCGATACGGTGGCGGCGCAGGCGGTCCTCGCCCGGCTGGACACGGCTAGCCTGGAGGCGCAACTGCGCCAGACCCGTGCCGAGGCCGCACGTGTCGAGCACGAACGCGAATATGCCCGCGCGCTGGTGGTCCAGCGGGAGGGCGAGCAGGAATACGCCGAGCGGGAGCTCGGCCGGTTGCAGGATCTCCTCGGGCGCAAACATGTCTCGGTGGACCAGGTGGACCAGGCCCGCACCCAAGCCAAAACGGCGCAGGCCGCCCTGCGCGCGGCCCGGATCAAGGTGTTGGAGACCGAGGCCGCCATTGCCTCGGCCACCGCGCAGATCGACCGCATCGCCGTGGATATCACCGAGGGTACTCTGCGCGCGCCGCGCCGCGGACGGGTGCTCTACCGGCTGGCGGAGCCGGGGGAGGTGCTGGGGGTGGGTGGCAAGGTGCTGACGCTTCTCGACCTCTCCGACGTCTACATGGTGCTGTTTCTGCCGGAGACGGTGGCAGGCCGGGTGGCTGTCGGCGCCGAGGTGCGACTCCAGCTCGATGCGGCCCCGGAGTACCTGATTCCGGCCCACATCGACTTTGTCGCCCCCCGCGCCCAGTTCACCCCCAAGCAGGTGGAAACCCGCACCGAGCGGGAAAAGCTGGTTTTTCGCGCCAAGGCGCGCATCGACCCCGCGCTTCTGACCCGCTACGAGCCCCTGGTGAAGTCCGGCCTGCCCGGGGTCGCCACCCTGCGCCTCGACCCCGGCGTCCCCTGGCCCGAGTGGCTCGCGCCCAAGCTCCCGCCGTGGCCGGACCCGAGCCGCCCCTCGCCCGACTGAGCGGGGTTCGCCACGCCTACAAGGGCGCGCTGGCCCTCGATGGCGTGGACCTGGAGCTCCCCGCGGGCCGACTCGTGGGCCTGATCGGCCCCGACGGGGTCGGCAAGTCCACCCTGCTCGGGCTCATCGCCGGGGTAAGGGTGGTTCAGAAGGGACGGGTGGAGGTGCTGGGCGGTGACATCGAGAATCCCCCCCAGCGCGCGATGACGGTG
>Ga0208980_10000076_pt1 | contig 44783 bp, 37 predicted proteins | sample WetSurMetagenome_3_FD_187993 | JGI IMG/M metagenome (GOLD analysis project Ga0208980, IMG submission 187993) | Wetland microbial communities from Twitchell Island in the Sacramento Delta, sample from surface sediment Aug2011 Site A1 Bulk (version 2) | ecosystem: Environmental > Aquatic > Marine...
CGACCGCGAGGGCGCGGCCCGCGTCAGGGTGCCCGACCTGCCCAAGTCCCAGGGGCCCCAGGAGCTGGTCGCCGAGCTCGAGTACCCGGATGCGAACGGCGAACAGCTCGTGGTGTCGACGCGGGTGCCGCTCTGGCCGGCGCAGTTCAGCCTCGGCCTGCAGGCCGAGCACTGGGCAGCCACCGAGGACCGGCTGCGCTTCAAGGTCGTCGCCCTCGACCACGGCGGCCAGCCGCTGCCCGGCCGGCAGGTCGAGGTCGCGCTCTTCGAGCGCACGACCTTCACCCACCGTCGCCGCCTGCTCGGCGGGTTCTACGCCTACGAGAGCCGTACCGAGACGCGCCGGCTTCAGCCCTCCTGTCAGGGCCGGACCGGCACCGACGGCCTGCTCGCGTGCGAGCTGGCCCCGGGCGTTTCGGGCGAGGTGGTGCTGCAGGCCCGGGCGACCGACGACGCCGGGAACCTCGCGCAGGCGACCGACGACGTCTGGGTCTCGGGACGCGACGAGCAGTGGTTCGCGGGCGGGGAGAGCGACCGCATGGACGTGCTGCCCGACCGCCGCGAGTACGAGAACGGCGATCGCGCGCGCCTGCAGGTGCGCATGCCGTTCCGCAAGGCGACGGCGCTCGTGACGGTCGAGCGCGAGGGCGTGCTCGACGCCTTCGTGACCGAGCTTTCGGGCACCGACCCGGTGGTCGAGGTGCCGGTCACCGCGAATCACGTCCCCAACGTCTACGTCTCCGTGCTCGCCGTGCGGGGCCGCGTGGCGCCGCCCCAGCCGGGTGGCGGGGCCGGCGGGGCGACACAGGTGACGGCACTGGTCGATCTCGGCAAGCCGGCCTTCCGGCTGGGCTTCGCCAAGCTCGACGTCGGTTGGGCACCGCACCGGCTCGACGTCCAGGTGGCGCCGGACCGGGAGGTCTACGGGGTGCGGGAGCGCGCCAGGGTGAAGGTCGCGGTACGGCGTTCCCTCGGCGCTGAGCCCCTGCCGGGGCCCGCCGAGATCGCGTTCGCGGCGGTCGACGAGGCGTTGCTCGAGCTGCGGCCCAACGGCTCGTGGAAGCTGCTCGAGGCGATGCTGCAGGAGCGCCGCCCGATCGAGGTGACCACCGCGACCGCGCAGATGCAGGTGGTCGGCAAGCGGCACTACGGGCGCAAGGCGGCCCCGCCCGGTGGCGGCGGCGGCCAGCAGGGCGCGCGGCAGCTGTTCGACACCCTGCTGCTGTGGCGCGGCCGGGTGCCGCTGGACGCGGCCGGCGAGGCCGAGCTCGAGGTGCCGCTGAACGACGCGCTGAGCAGCTTCCGTCTGGTCGCGATCGGAAGCGCGGGTCCGGCCCTGTTCGGGCGGGGCGAGGCGCGCATCCGCACCCACCAGGACCTGATGCTGCTGTCGGGGCTGCTGCCGGTGGTGCGCGAGGGCGACCGGTACCTCGCGACCTTCACGGTGCGCAACGCCTCCGACCGGACCGTTCGCCTCGACGCCCGCGCCGAGGTGACGGCGGGCGGCGCCGCCATGCCCACGCTCGCGCCGCAGACGCTCGAGCTCGCGCCCGGCCAGGCGCGCGGTCTGACCTGGGAGGTGACCGCCCCGCGCGCGGCCGGCGAGCTGCGCTGGCTGGTGCGGGCCGAGGAGGCGGGCGGCGGCGCCCGTGACGCCCTGCGCGTGGCCCAGCGGGTGGCCGAGGTCGTGCCCGAGCGCGCCTACCAGGCGACCGTGTCGCAGCTCGAGCGGCCGCTGCTGCTCCCGGTGCAGCGCCCCGCGGGCGCCGTGCCGGATCGCGGCGGCGTGCGCGTCGGGCTGCAGGCGCGGCTCGGCGAGGGCCTCGCCGGCGTCACCGAGTACATGAAGGCCTATCCGTACTCCTGCCTGGAGCAGCGCTTCTCCAAGCTGGTCGCGCTGAACGATCGGGCGGGCTGGGGGGGGTTCGCCGAGCTCCTGGCGCGGCACCAGGACCGGCGCGGGCTCCTCAAGTACTTCGCATCGGACTGGCTGGAGGGCGACGATGCCCTGACGGCCTACGTCCTGGCGGCGGCGCAGGAAGGCGGCTGGCAGCTGCCGCCCGCCGTGCAGGGCAGGGCGCTGGACGGTCTCGAGGCCTTCGTCGAGGGCAAGTTGCCGCGGCGTGCCGCGTTTGCGGCGCCCGATCGGGTGGTCCGAAAGCTGGCCGCCATCGAGGCGCTGTCGCGCTACGGCCGGGCGACGCCGCAGCAGCTCGAGAGCCTGACCATCGACCCGGCCAACTGGCCGAGCTCGGCGCTGCTCGACTGGATCGGAATCCTCCAGCGCGTCGAGGCGGTGCCGGACCGGGAGGCCCGGCTCGGCGAGGCGCGGCGGCTGCTCCACGGTCGCCTCGACCTTCAGGGGACCGCGCTTCGATTCAGGAACGAGCCTGCGGATCGGCTGTGGTGGCTGATGGTGTCGGGCGACAGCAACGCCGCGCGCCTGTTGCTCGCGGCGGTCGATGACCCGGGCTGGCGCGAGGAGATCCCGCGGCTCGCCCTCGGGCTGCTGGGCCGGCTGCAGCGCGGCCACTGGGACACCACGGTGGCGAACGCCTGGGGGACCCTGGCGATGGCGCGGTTCAGCGGTCGCTTCGAGCCGGCTCCGGTAACGGGGACGACGACGGCGATCCTCGGTGCCGGCCGCGAGGCCGTCGACTGGGCGGAGGGCAAGCGCCCGCCGGCCATCGACTTCCCCTGGCCGGGTGACGCGCGGGAAACGCTGGGCGTCAACCACGAGGGGCAGGGCAGGCCCTGGGCCTTCGTGCAGAGCCGGGCGGCGATACCGCTCGCCGCACCCCTGAGCGCCGGCTTCACGGTCACCCGCACCCTGACCCCGGTCGAGCAGCGGCAGGCCGGGCGGTGGACGCGGGGCGATGTCGCGCGGGTCCGGCTCGAGGTCGAGGCGCGCTCGGAGCACACCTGGGTGGTCGTCGACGACCCGGTTCCCGCCGGCGCCTCGGTCCTGGGCGGCGGCCTCGGCCGCGACTCGGCGCTGCTGACCGCCGGGGAGCGGCGCAGTGGCGGGGCGTGGCCGGTGTTCGAGGAGCGGCGGTTCGACGCCTATCGCGCGTACTACGAGCGCGTACCGGCCGGGCGGTGGACCCTGGAGTACAGCGTCCGCTTCGACAACCCCGGCCACTTCGAGCTGCCGGCGACGCGCGTCGAGGCGCTGTACGCCCCCGAGGTGTTCGCGGAGGCGCCGAATGCGCCGGTGGTGGTCGAGGCGGCGCCTTGAGGGACGACGCGTTCTAAAGGTGTCCGGATGAGGGTCTTGCGCGTCACCGGAGTCCTGCTGGTCCTCGGCGTGGCGTCGGCGTTCGCCTGGCTGCACGTCGGCGGCGTCCGCGCGCCGGCCTTCGAAACCGTGAGAGACGGCTGGCGGCCCTCGGCGGCGTATCTGCTCGACCGCCACGGCGAGGTGATCCACGTCCGCCGGCTCGACCACCGCGTGCAGCGAAGGCCCTGGGTCGCGCTGGAGCAGGTTTCGCCGCCGCTCGTCCGGGCAGTGCTCGCGGCAGAGGACCGACGCTTTCGCGACCACGGCGGGGTCGACTGGCTGGCGGCCGGGCGGGCCGCCGCCGGGCATCTCGAGGGCGAGCCGGCGGGTGGCGCCAGCACGCTGACCATGCAGCTGGTCAGCCTGCTCGAGGGCACGGGCGGGCACGGCGGCCAGCGCCGCTCCCCGCTGCAGAAGATCGGCCAGATGCGCGCCGCCATCGCGCTCGAGCGCGGTTGGACAAAGGGGCAGATCCTCGAGGCCTACCTCAATCTCGTCAGCCTGCGGGGCGAGCTGCAGGGCGTGCCCGCCGCGACGCAGGCCCTGTTCGGCAAGACGCCCGAGGGGCTCGACGAGGCCGAGTCGGCCCTGTTGGCCGCCGTCCTGCCGTCGCCGAACGCACCGCCCATGGTCGTGGCGGCCCGCGCCTGCCGAATTGCAGGGGCCGCCGGGTTCACGTTGGGCTGTGCGGACCTCGAGGCCCTCGCCCGCGAGTCGCTCTCCCGCGCCGGCCGGCCCGCGCTCGAGCCAGCGCTCGCACCGCAGGTGGCGACCACCCTGTTGCGCGAGCCGGGGGCGCAGGTGGCGAGCACCCTGGACGCGGGGGTCCAGCGCCTGGCCGCCGAGGCCTTGCGCCGGCAGCTGATCGACCTCTCAGGCAGCGGCGTGCGCGACGGCGCCGCCGTCGTCCTGGACAACGCCACGGGCGAGGTTCTCGCTTACGTCGGGTCGGCCGGGCCCGCCTCGCGCTCCCGCGAGGTCGACGGCGTGGCGGCGCTGCGCCAGGCGGGGTCGACCCTCAAGCCCTTCCTCTACGGGCTCGCGATCGAGCGCGGCTACGTCACCGCGGCGTCGCTGCTCGAGGATTCCCCGGTGCAGGTCGACACCGGCGTCGGCCTGTACGTGCCACAGAACTACGACCGCGACTTCAAGGGCACGGTCAGCGTCCGCACGGCGCTCGCGAGCTCGCTCAACGTGCCGGCGGTCCGGCTGCTCATGCTGGCGGGAGTGGAGCCGTTCCGCGACCGGCTGCGCGACTTCGGCTATCGGAGTCTCGGCCAGCCGGGCGAGCACTACGGCTACTCGCTAGCGCTCGGCTCGGCCGACGTCAGCCTGCTCGACCAGGCGAACGCCTATCGCGCCTTGGCGAACGGCGGGTTGTGGAGCCCCGTGCGGCTGCGGCCGGGCGAGCCCGCGGGCGCCGCGCGCCGCGTCCTTTCGGCCGCCGCCGCCCACATCGTCTCGGACATCCTCGCCGATGCGGCCGCCCGGGCGCCGACCTTCGGGCTCGACGGGCCGCTCGCCACCGGCTACTGGGCCGCGGTGAAGACGGGCACCAGCAAGAACCTGCGCGACAACTGGTGCCTGGGCTACTCCCGCGACCACACCGTCGCCGTGTGGGTCGGGAACTTCGAGGGCGACGCGATGCGCGACGTCTCGGGCACCAGCGGGGCGGCGCCGGCGTGGCGCGAGGTCATGGACGCGCTCCAGGGCCGCCCGGCGAGTCCGCCGGTCGCGCCGCCGGGGGTCGTGGCCGCGCCCGTCCGGTTCGAGCCGCCGGTCGAGCCCGCCCGCACCGAGTGGTTCGTCGCGGGCACCGAGACCGGGCGGGTGCAGCTGGCCGGTGCCGCCGGCCGGCCGCGCATCGCGGCGCCGCCGGACGGGGTCATCGTCGCGCTCGACCCGGACATCCCGGCCGGGAACCAGCGTCTGGTCTTCGACGCAGAGGGTGTCCACGGCCTGCAGGCCGAGTGGGTGCTCGACGGCGAGCCGATCGGGCCGGCGGGCGAGCCGGTCCGCTGGGCGCCGGTGCCGGGCAGACACCGCCTCGCGCTGCGCGCCGGCGGGCGCGAGCTCGACGCCGTGGCGTTCCGGGTGCGCGGGGTGCCGCGGCCGCGGCTCAGTGCAGCAGATTGAACAGCTTGCTGCGATAGCGCGAGACCAGGGGATTGCTGCCCAGGATGTCGAAGATCAGGAGCAGGCCCTTGCGGGCCGCGTCGTCGCCGTACTTGCGATCCTTCTGCATGACCTGGAACAGCTGCTCCAGCGCCTCCTCGAACCGGCCGGCCATGACGAGGTGGGCGGCGAGCTGGTAGCGGGCCTCGCTGTCCGCGGCGTTGGCGGCAAGCCGGGCCACGAGGATCTCCGGGTCCGGTGCCTGCATCGACACGGCATCGAAGTGGATCTGCGCGCGGAAGGCGATCACCTCCGGCTTCTGCGCCTCCTCGTAGGGCAGCTGGGCGAGGGCCTTCTCCGCGGCGGCCATGTCGCCGAGCGTGGCCTGGTATTGGGCCTCGGCGAGGAGGACGCGGGGACTCTCCGCGTCCATCTGCCGGGCGGCGTCGAGCAGTGCCCTGGCGCGGTCGGCGTCGCCCTGCATCAGGGCCTGCTGGGCCTGCGCCGCGAGCTTGTCGGACTCGCGCGGGATGTGCCGGTCGATGAAGTCCCGGATCGCGTTCTCGGGGAGGGCGCCGGTGAACTCGTCGACCACCTGGCCGTTGCGGAACAGCTTCGCGGCCGGGATGCTGCGGATGCCGAACTGCTGGGCGAGGGCCTGCTCCTGCTCGGTGTTGACCTTGGCGACCAGGAGCTTGCCGCGATAGGCATCGGCGAGCTTGACCAGGACCGGCGTGAGCATCCGGCAGGGGCCGCACCACTCGGCCCAGAAGTCGACGAGGACCGGACGCTCGCGCGACCCCTGCAGGACCACGCGGTCGAAGTCGGCGGTGGTGACGTTGACGACGTGCGGCGAATCGGCCATGGGTCGGTGGTCTCGCTGGCGTTCGGGAATCGAGGCCGCGGATTCTAGCCCGGAACGCCCAGGGCCGCGTTCGGCGAACGTGGCCGAGCAAGGTACGGCGCGTGTGCGAGCACGCCGTTCGCTCGGGTCAATCCGGCCTGGCAGCAGCACCGACTCCAGGCACACAATGGCTTCGTTGTTGAGGCTGCGGGCATCTCGGCAGCCGCCTTCAGGCGCTGGTAGGTCTCGTCGGGAACGTTCTTCAGGGCCAGGGTCGTGGGCACGCCGATCTCCTGCCAGACCGCAACCACTAGATGAGGAGAAGGCTTGTGAGAGACATAGCGTGGAGCCGCGTGCTGAGCATCGGAGTCGAGGAGATCGACGAGGATCACCGCAAGTTGGTGGGCATCTTCAACATCCTCAACCATGCGGTGATCGACCGGGAGTCGCCCGAGTACATGGCGGCAGTGCTGGAGGAGCTGATCAACTGCACGGTCTGGCATTTCAGCCACGAGGAGCGGTTGATGCTGAAGCATCGTTACGAGGACAGCGACGAGCACAAGGCCGAGCACCGGGAGCTCATAAAGAGCGCCAAGGAGCTGCAGCAGGGGATCCTTCAGGCTGACAAGCCCGTGGCGGAAGAGCACATCGGGTTCCTCGAGCGTTGGTTGACCGAGCACATCCTGACGGCCGACATGCGACTGGGCTCTTATCTTTCGCAAGTGATGTAGGCGTCGTCGACGGCACGGCGTTCCCGTGAACGCCGCCAGGCGCCGGGCAGGGCAAAGCGACCGCCTTGAATCCCCGTCGCCGCGGACCTATTTCAGGCCCGGCGGCAGGGCCGCCTGGATCCGGATCGACCGGCTATGAACGACGCCCCCCACATCGTCTGTCCCAAGTGCGGCGCAGTGAACCGCGTACCGGCTTCGAAGCCCGCCGGCGCCGCTCGCTGCGGCAAGTGCCGCGCGCACCTGTTCGAGGGCCATCCGGTCGCACTCTCGGAGGCGGCCTTCCGGCGCCACCTCGAGCGGGACGACATCCCGCTGCTCGTCGATTTCTGGGCACCCTGGTGCGGCCCGTGCCGGGCGATGGCCCCGGCCTACGAGCAGGCGGCGCGCCAGCTGGAGCCGGGCGTGCGGGTTGCGAAGGTCAATACGGAAGAGGCCCAGGCGCTGGCCGGGCAGCTCGGCATCCGCAGCATCCCCACGCTGGCGCTGTTCGGCGGCGGACAGGAGGTCGCGCGGACCGCGGGGGCGATGGACGCGGCGAGCATCCTGGCCTGGGTGCGCCAGCACCTGCGGCAGTGACGGGGCGCGGGTCGGCACCCTCGGTCGCGTCTGAGAGTCGGCTTGTTGCGGCGCAGCACGAATGGACAGTGCTGCGCAGGCTCCCGTAAAATTTCAATCCCAATTGGGGTTTCCCGCGTTTTTCCGCGATCGCCGCGCCGTCGTGACGGGCCACAGCCCCCGTCCTGCGGCGGCTGCGCGCCTGGGGGTGTCAGTTGAAGAGGCCCGCTGTCCTGGCCCTGGAAGACGGAACCGTCTTTCGGGGTGAGTCGATCGGCGCCGACGGCCAGGCCGTCGGCGAGGTCGTGTTCAACACCGCGATCACCGGCTACCAGGAGATCCTCACCGATCCCTCCTATGCCCGGCAGATCGTCACCCTGACCTATCCCCACATCGGCAACGTCGGCACGAACCCCGAGGACAGCGAGTCCACGGGCGTCTACGCGGCGGGGCTGGTGATCCGCGACCTGCCGCCGGTGCTCTCGAACTGGCGGAGCGACACTCCGTTGTCCGACTACCTGGCCGCCCGCGGCGTGGTGGCGATCGCCGGCATCGATACCCGCCGGCTGACCCGCCTCCTGCGCGAGAAGGGGGCGCAGAACGGCTGCCTGCTGGCGGCCGCCCGGCCCGACACCCAGGCCGCCGTGGCGGCGGCGCGTGCCTTCCCGGGGCTGAAGGGGATGGACCTCGCCAAGGAGGTGACCACCGCCAGCAGCTACGGCTGGAACGAGGGGACCTGGCAGCTGGGAAGCGGACACGCCGCGCGGCCTGCGGCCGAGCTGCCCTACCGCGTGATCGCTTACGACTACGGGGTGAAGCGCAACATCCTGCGGATGCTCGTCGACCGCGGCTGCCAGGTGACCGTGGTGCCGGCGAAGACGCCGGCCGCCGACGTGCTGGCACTCGAGCCGGACGGCGTGTTCCTGTCGAACGGGCCCGGGGATCCCGAGCCCTGCGACTACGCGATCGAGGCGATCGCCCGGATCGTCGCGTCCGGCACGCCGGTGTTCGGCATCTGCCTGGGCCACCAGCTGCTCGGGCTGGCGAGCGGCGCGGCGACCGTGAAGATGAAGTTCGGCCACCACGGCGCCAATCACCCGGTCCATGACCTGGCGAGCGGCCGGGTCATGATCAGCAGCCAGAACCACGGCTTCGCCGTCGACGAGGCGACGCTGCCGGCGAACCTGAAGGCGACCCACCGCTCGCTGTTCGACGGCTCGTTGCAGGGCATCCACCGCACCGACCGCCCGGCCTTCGGCTTCCAGGGGCACCCGGAGGCGAGCCCGGGCCCGCACGACGTGGCGCCCCTGTTCGACCACTTCATCGCGCTCATGCAGGACCGCTGACGCCAGCCATGCCAAAGCGAACCGACATCCACAGCATCCTGATCATCGGCGCCGGCCCGATCGTCATCGGCCAGGCCTGCGAGTTCGACTATTCCGGCGCCCAGGCCTGCAAGGCCCTGCGCGAAGAGGGCTACCGGGTGGTGCTGGTGAACTCCAACCCGGCGACGATCATGACCGACCCGGACACCGCGGACGCGGTCTACATCGAGCCGATCAACTGGCAGACGATCGCCCGGGTGATCGAGAAGGAGAAGCCGGACGCCCTGCTGCCGACCATGGGCGGTCAGACGGCGCTCAACTGCGCGCTCGACCTCGACCGCGAAGGCGTGCTCGCCGCGCACGGCGTGGAGCTGATCGGCGCCTCGCGCGAGGCGATCCGCAAGGCCGAGGACCGCGACCTGTTCCGCAAGGCGATGAATTCGATCGGGCTCGCCACGCCGCGCTCGCACATCGCGCACTCGATGGCGGAGGCGCACGCGGCCCAGGCCGACATCGGCTACCCCTGCATCATCCGCCCCTCGTTCACGCTCGGCGGCTCGGGCGGCGGCATCGCCTTCAACCGGGTCGAGTTCGAGGAGATCTGCGAGCGCGGCCTGGACCTGTCGCCGACCAACGAGCTGCTCATCGAGGAGTCGGTGCTGGGCTGGAAGGAGTTCGAGATGGAGGTGGTCCGCGACCACGCGGACAACTGCATCATCATCTGCTCGATCGAGAACCTCGACCCCATGGGGGTGCACACCGGCGACTCGATCACCGTCGCGCCGGCGCAGACGCTCACCGACAAGGAATACCAGATCATGCGCGACGCCTCGATCGCGGTGCTGCGCGAGATCGGGGTGGACACCGGCGGGTCCAACGTGCAGTTCGCCATCAACCCGGACGACGGGCGGATGGTGATCATCGAGATGAACCCGCGCGTGTCGCGGTCCTCGGCGCTGGCCTCGAAGGCCACCGGCTTCCCGATCGCCAAGGTGGCGGCCAAGCTCGCGGTCGGCTACACCCTCGACGAGCTGCGCAACGAGATCACCGGCGGCCTGATCCCGGCCTCGTTCGAGCCGACCATCGACTACGTCGTCACCAAGGTGCCGCGCTTCGCCTTCGAGAAGTTCCCACAGGCGGACGCGCGCCTCACCACGCAGATGAAGTCGGTCGGCGAGGTGATGGCGATCGGCCGGACCTTCCAGGAATCGCTGCAGAAGGCGCTGCGCGGCCTCGAGACCGGCAAGAGCGGCCTCGACGAGATCGTCGATCCTGCCGCCGAGGGCGCCCGCGAGCGCGTCCTGAAAGAGGTCCGGCAGATCGGCCCGGAGCGGCTCTGGTACGTCGCCGACGCCTTCCGGCTCGGGCTGTCGAGCTTGGAGATCTTCGACGCCTGCGCGATCGACCCCTGGTTCCTGGCGCAGATCGAGGAGCTGGTGCGCATCGAGGGCGAGGTGCGCGCCCAGGGTTTCGACACGCTGGACGCCGACCGGCTGCGCGAGCTCAAGCGCCGCGGCTTCTCGGACAAGCGGCTCGGCCAGCTGACCGGGGTCCCCGAGCACCGTGTCCGCGACCGCCGGCACGAGCTCGGAATCCGCCCCGTGTTCAAGCGGGTCGACTCCTGCGCCGCCGAGTTCGCGGCCTCGACCGCCTACATGTACTCGACCTACGAGGAGGAGTGCGAGGCCAACCCGACCGACCGCCGCAAGATCGTCGTGCTCGGCGGCGGGCCCAACCGCATCGGCCAGGGCATCGAGTTCGACTACTGCTGCGTGCACGCGGCCTTCGCCCTGCGGGACGACGGCTTCGAGACCATCATGATCAACTGCAACCCCGAGACCGTGTCGACCGACTACGACACCTCGGACCGGTTGTACTTCGAGCCGCTCACCCTCGAGGACGTGCTCGAGATCATCCACAAGGAGCAGCCCGAGGGCGTCATCGTCCAGTACGGCGGCCAGACGCCGCTCAAGCTCGCCCGCGACCTGCACGCGGCCGGCGCGCCGATCATCGGCACGACGCCGGACTCGATCGACGTCGCCGAGGACCGCGAGCGTTTCCAGCAGCTGATCCAGCGGCTCGGGCTGCTGCAGCCGCCCAATCGCACCGCGCGCACGGACGAGCAGGCGGTGGCGCTGGCGCACCAGATCGGCTACCCGCTCGTGGTGCGGCCGTCGTACGTGCTGGGCGGCCGGGCGATGGAGATCGTGTACGGCGAGGACGACCTGCGCCGGTACATGCGCGAGGCGGTGAGCGTCTCGAACGACTCGCCCGTGCTGCTCGACCGCTTCCTCGACGACGCGATCGAGGTCGACGTCGACGCGATCTGCGACGGCAAGGACGTGCTGATCGGCGGGATCATGGAGCACATCGAGCAGGCCGGCGTGCACTCCGGCGACTCGGCCTGCTCGCTGCCGCCCTACACGCTGAGCCCCTCGCTGCAGGACCGCATGCGCGACCAGATCCGCAGGATGGCCCTCGCGCTCGACGTCGTCGGCCTGATGAACACCCAGTTCGCGATCAAGGACGACGACATCTACGTGCTCGAGGTGAACCCGCGCGCCTCCCGCACCGTGCCCTTCGTCTCCAAGGCGATCGGCGTGCCGCTCGCCAAGGTCGCGGCGCGCTGCATGGTGGGGCGCTCGCTCGCCGCGCAGGGCCAGCTCGAGGAGCGCATCCCCAAGCACTACTTTGTGAAGGAGGCCGTCTTCCCCTTCATCAAGTTCCCGGGCGTCGACACGGTGCTCGGCCCGGAGATGAAGTCGACCGGCGAGGTGATGGGGTCCGGACGCAGCTTCGGCGAGGCCTACGGCAAGGCGATCGAGGGCTCGGGCACCGCCCTGCCGCGGGCCGGCAAGGCACTGCTGTCGGTGCGCGAGGCGGACAAGCGCCGCGTCGTCGGCGTGGCGCGCAGCCTGGTGGAGCTCGGCTTCGAGCTGCTCGCGACCAGCGGCACCCACGACGCGGTACAGGCCGCCGGAATCCCCTGCACCCGCGTGCACAAGGTGAACGAGGGGCGGCCGCACGTCGTCGACATCATCCGCAGCGACGAGATCAGCCTCATCGTCAACACCACGGAGGGCAAACAGGCGATCCTCGACTCGGCCTCGATCCGCCGGGCCGCGCTGCAGCACAAGGTGAGCTACACGACGACCATCGCCGGTGCCGAGGCGAGCTGCCTGGCGCTGCGGCACCTCGGCAACATCAGCGTGCGCAGCCTGCGGGAGCTGCACGCCGAGGCCGGCTGAGGCGGGGGAGAGGAGGGTGCCACCATGAGCAAGGTCCCGCTGACGGTGCGCGGCGCCGAGAAGCTGCGCAGCGAGCTCAACGAGCTCAAGAGCGTGGTGCGGCCGCGCATCATCAAGGCGATCGCCGAGGCGCGCGAGCACGGCGACCTGCGCGAGAACGCCGAGTACCACGCCGCCCGCGAGCAGCAGGGTTTCGTGGAGGGGCGCATCAAGGACATCGAGGCCAAGCTCTCGAACGCCCAGATCATCGACGTCAGGACCCTCAATGCCGGCGGGCGGGTCGTCTTCGGGGCGACGGTGGTGGCGCTGGAGACGGCCACGGACGAGGAGCACACCTACCAGATCGTCGGCGAGGACGAGGCCGACATCCGCGAGGGGCTGATCTCGGTGAGCTCGCCGATCGCCAGGGCGCTGATCGGCAAGTCCGAGGGAGACGTGGCGGTGGTGCAGGCGCCGGGCGGCGAGCGCGAGTTCGAGGTGCTCGAGGTCCGGTACGAGTGACGCGCCGGTGGCGACGCCGGCCGGGCGTGCTATCCGCGGGGCAGGGCGACCTTCGGCTTCTTCGGATTGCGGCGGAACAGCGCCGCCACGTGGCCGATCGACTGGACGAGCTCGGCCCCGGCGGTCGCCGTGATCTCGGCAATGAGTGCGGCGCGCTCGTCCCGATCCGCGGCCGCGACCTTCACCTTGATCAGCTCGTGGGCGGTGAGGGCCGCGTCGACCTCCGCGAGCACGGTGGCCTTCAGGCCGTCCTGCCCGACCATGACCACCGGCTTCAGGTGGTGCGCGAGGCCGCGCAGGTGGCGGCGTTGCGTGTCGCTGAGCGGCATCGGATGTTCCCCCGGCGGCCGGGACGGCCGCGCGGATTTTAGGCGAGGGCGGCGACGCCCACCACGGCTTTCCCGACCATGGCACGTTCCAAGAGCAGCCGGCGGTGGCTCGACCGGCACGTCAACGACGCCTGGGTGCAGCGCGCCCAGGCGGAGGGCTGGCGGTCGCGGGCGGCGTTCAAGCTGCTCGAGCTGGACGACCGGGACCGGTTCCTGCGGCCCGGCTCGCGGGTCGTCGATCTCGGCGCCGCGCCGGGCGGCTGGTCGCAGGTCGCGGCGGCACGGGTCGGTGCGAAGGGCCGGGTGATCGCGCTGGACGTGCTGCCGATGGAGCCCGTGCCCGGCGTGACCTTCCTGCAGGGCGATTTCGGCACGGACGCCGTGCTGGAGGCCCTGCGGGCCGAGGTCGGGGCCCGGGCGATCGACGTTGTAATTTCGGACCTGGCCCCCAATGTCAGCGGTGTCGCGGTGGTGGACCAGCCCCGCGCGATGCACCTGGCCGAGCTGGCATTGGACTTCGCCGGCGAGTGCCTGGTGGAGGGCGGAACGCTGGTCACCAAGCTGTTCCAGGGCATCGGTTTCGACGAGCTCGTGGCAGCGGTGCGGCGCAGGTTCAAACGGGTCGCCGTGCGCAAGCCAAAGGCCTCGCGTCCCGAGTCCCGCGAGGTCTACTTGGTGGCCCAGGGGTTTCACGTGTAGTACCGTAGCAACGAAGCAACAGTGCGGGGAGTGGCCCGCCCCGTCACGGAGACCAGACCATGAATGACATGGCAAAGAACCTGATCCTCTGGGTGATCATCGCGATCGTCCTGATGTCGGTCTTCAACAACTTCAGCACCCAGAAGACCGGGGCACCGGTCGTCTCCTACTCGCAGTTCCTCCAGGACGTGCGGCAGGGGACCGTGGCCAAGGTCACGATCAACGGCCGGCAGATCGACGGCGTCACCACGACGGGCTCGCGCTTCTCGACCTACAGCCCGGGCGACGACGGCATGGTCAGCGACCTCATCAACAACAAGGTGGAGATCGTCGCCGGCGCGCCGGAGAAGCCGTCGGTGCTGATGCAGATCCTCATCAACTGGTTCCCCCTTTTCGTCCTGATCGGCCTGTGGATCTTCTTCATGCGGCAGATGCAGGGCGGTGGCGCCGGCCGCGGCGCGATGTCGTTCGGCAAGAGCCGGGCGCGGCTGCTCAGCGAGGACCAGGTCAAGGTCAACTTCAACGACGTCGCCGGCTGCGAGGAGGCCAAGGACGAGGTGCAGGAGCTGGTCGAGTTCCTGCGTGACCCCGGTAAGTTCCAGAAGCTCGGCGGCAAGATCCCGCGCGGCGTGCTCATGGTCGGCCCGCCGGGCACCGGCAAGACCCTCCTCGCGCGCGCCATCGCCGGCGAGGCCAAGGTCCCGTTCTTCACGATCTCCGGCTCGGACTTCGTCGAGATGTTCGTCGGCGTCGGCGCCTCCCGCGTGCGCGACATGTTCGAGCAGGCGAAGAAGCACGCGCCCTGCATCATCTTCATCGACGAGATCGACGCGGTCGGCCGGCACCGCGGTGCGGGGCTGGGCGGCGGCCACGACGAGCGCGAGCAGACCCTGAACCAGCTGCTCGTGGAGATGGACGGCTTCGAGGGCAACGAGGGCGTCATCGTCATCGCGGCCACCAACCGGCCCGACGTGCTCGACCCGGCGCTGCTGCGGCCGGGCCGCTTCGACCGGCAGGTGGTGGTGCCGCTGCCCGACGTGCGCGGCCGCGAGCAGATCCTGCGCGTGCACCTGCGCAAGGTGCCCATCGGCGAGGACGTGAAGCCCTCGCTGATCGCGCGCGGCACGCCCGGCTTCTCCGGCGCCGACCTCGCCAACCTGGTGAACGAGGCGGCGCTCTTCGCAGCGCGCGCCAACAAGCGCCTGGTCGACATGGACGACCTGGAGAAGGCGAAGGACAAGATCATGATGGGCGCCGAGCGGCGCTCGTTGGTGATGAACGACGAGGAGAAGCGGCTCACCGCCTATCACGAGGCCGGCCACGCGATCGTCGGCCGCATGGTGCCGTCGCACGACCCGGTCTACAAGGTGAGCATCATCCCGCGCGGCCGTGCACTGGGCGTGACGATGTTCCTCCCCGAGGAGGATCGCTACAGCCACAGCAAGGAGCACCTGGAGAGCCAGATCTCCAGCCTGTTCGGCGGACGCATCGCCGAGGAGATCATCTTCGGGCGCGAGAAGGTGACGACGGGCGCGTCGAACGACATCAAGCGGGCCACCGACCTCGCGCGGGCGATGGTGACCAAGTGGGGCCTGTCCGAGAAGCTCGGACCGCTGACCTACCTGGAGGAAGAGGAAGAGGTCTTCCTCGGCCGGTCGGTCACCCAGCACAAGAACGTGTCGGACGACACGGCGCACGCGATCGACGAGGAGATCCGGGCGGTGATCGACCGCAACTACCAGCGCACGCGCGACATCCTCACGGACAACATCGACAAGCTGCACACGATGGCCGATGCGCTGATGAAATTCGAGACCATCGACGCGGAGCAGATCGACGACATCATGTCCGGCCGCACGCCGCGGCCGCCGGCGGACTGGGACGAGTCCGAGCCGCGTGCCGGCGGGGCCAAGGGGCGCGCGAAGACGGACGAGGGCAAGGGCAGCGAGGGCACCCTCGGCACGCCGGCCGGACAGCACTGAGTGTGAAGACCGGAAGTCCGGGGCCGGGCGCGCGAGCGCCCGGCTTGCGTTTGCGATGACGACACTGCGCTGCGGCCACCATACGCTGGACCTGACGCGCGCCCGCGTCATGGGCATCCTCAACGTGACTCCCGACTCGTTCTCCGACGGTGGCGACTTCGCCACGCGGGAGGCCGCCCTGCGGCACGCCCGGCAGATGGTCGCCGACGGGGCCGACCTGATCGACGTCGGGGGCGAGTCGACGCGGCCGGGCGCGCCGCCGGTGTCGGTCGCGGAGGAGCTGGACCGCGTGATCCCGGTGATCGAGGCCCTCGCCGGCGAGCTGGCGGTGCCGGTGTCCGTCGACACCAGCAAGCCCGAGGTGATGCGCGCCGCGGTCGCCGCCGGGGCCGGCCTGATCAACGACGTGGCCGCCTTGCGCCGGCCCGGGGCGCTGGCGGCCGCCGCGGCGCTCCGCGTGCCGGTCTGCCTGATGCACATGCAGGGCGAGCCGGGCACCATGCAGCAGGATCCGGCCTACGGCGACGTGGTCGCGGAGGTCGCGGCGTTCCTCGCCGGGCGCCTCGCGGCCTGCGAGGCCGCCGGCATCCCCCGCGAGCGGCTGCTGGTCGATCCGGGTTTCGGCTTCGGCAAGACCCTGGCGCACAATCTCGCGCTGCTGCGCGGCCTGCCGCGCCTGGCGTCGCTCGGCGTGCCGGTGCTGGCGGGGCTGTCGCGCAAGTCGATGATCGGCGCGCTGCTCGGCGGCGTGCCGGTGGGGGAGCGTCTGCACGGCAGCGTCGCGGCGGCGGTGCTGGCCGTCGAGCGGGGCGCGGCGATCGTCCGGGTCCACGACGTGGGCCCGACGGTTCAGGCATTGCGGATCGTGGCCGCTGTTGGCGGTGACGCGGGCGGCTGAGCACAGGAGGAGCCGATGGGCAGGCGCTATTTCGGGACCGACGGGATCCGCGGCCGGGTCGGCGAGGGCCCGATCAACCCCGAGTTCGTCCTCAAGCTGGGGTGGGCGGCCGGCCGGGTGCTCGGCCGGACACCGGGCAGCAAGGTCCTGATCGGCAAGGACACCCGGATCTCGGGCTACCTGTTCGAGTCGGCCCTCGAGGCCGGCCTGGTGGCGGCCGGCATGAACACCCGTCTGCTCGGGCCGATGCCGACCCCGGGCATCGCCTACCTCACGCGCACCCTGCACGCCTGCGCGGGGGTGGTGATCAGCGCCTCCCACAACCCGCACGAGGACAACGGCATCAAGTTCTTCTCGGGCGACGGCTTCAAGCTGCCGGACGAGGTCGAGGCCGAGATCGAGGCCGAGATCGACCGTCCGCTGACCACGGTCGCCTCCGCCCAGCTCGGCAAGGCCAAGCGCATCGAGGACGCGCCGGGCCGGTACATCGAGTTCTGCAAGAGCACCATCCCGCCGCTGATGCAGCTGCGCGACCTCAAGATCGTGGTCGACTGCGCCCACGGCGCGACCTACCACGTGACGCCGCGGGTGCTGGACGAGCTCGGGGCGCGGGTCGTCGCGATCGGCGTGTCGCCCGACGGCCTGAACATCAACCAGGGCGTGGGCTCGACCCACGTCGATGCCGTGCAGCGGGCGGTCCTCGAGCATCGCGCGGACCTGGGCATCGCGCTCGACGGCGACGGCGACCGGGTGCTGATGGTCGACCACACCGGGGCCGAGGTCGACGGCGACGAGCTGCTCTACGTGATCGCGCGCTCCCGCCACCGCGGCGGCATGCTGCGCGGCGCCGTGGTGGGCACCCTGATGACCAATCTGGGCCTCGAGCTGGCCTTGCAAGCTCAGGGGATAGGGCTGGTCCGCACCAAGGTGGGCGACCGCTACATCCTCGAGCGGCTGCGCCAGGAGGGCTGGACCCTGGGTGGCGAGCCGTCCGGCCACATCATCTGCCTCGACCGCACCACCACCGGCGACGGCACGGTGTCCGCGTTGCAGGTGCTCGCCGAGATGATGCGAACGGGGCGCTCGCTGCGCGAGCTGCGGGACGGGCTGAGCAAGTTCCCGCAGCGGCTCATCAACGTGCGCCTGGCGCACGGCAACGCGGACGCGGCGATGCACGCATCGCCCGTTCAGGCGGCCGTGCGGGAGGTCGAGGCGGAGCTCGGTGCGGGTGGTCGGGTGCTGCTGCGCCCGTCCGGCACGGAGCCCCTGCTGCGGGTGATGGTGGAAGGCGAGGAGGCCGGCCAGGTCGAGCGCCTGGCCGGCCAAATCGCCGACGCGGTGCGGGCCGCGGTCGGCTAGCGGGGTCCGGTCACTGGGTCGGGATCACGATGATCTCGACGCGGCGGTTGCGGGCCCGGCCCTCGGCGGTCGAGTTGTCGGCGATCGGCCGCGTCATGCCGTAGCCGACGGCGTACATGCGACTGCGGGCGACACCGCGGCTCGCGAGGTGGCTCGCCACCGCCATCGCGCGGTTCTCCGACAGCTGCTGGTTCATCGCGGCCGAGCCGGTGCTGTCGGTGTGGCCCTCGACCTCGATGCGGGTATTGCCGTACTGGTTCAGCGTCCGGGCGACGGCGTCCAGCGCGGGATAGAACTGCGGCTTGATGGTCGCGCGGCCCACGTCGAACGTGACGCCCTCCGGCAGGTTCAGGAGGATGTTGTCGCCCTGCCGCTGCACGTCGATGCCGGTGCCGGCGGTCTGAGCGCGCAGGGCGCGCTCCTGCTCGTCCATGGAGTTGCCGATTGCGCCGCCCGCCAGCGCGCCCACGGCCGCGCCGATGAAGCCGCCTGCGGTGCGGTTACCGCGGCCGGCAACCTGGCTGCCGATCAGCGCGCCCGTCGCGGCGCCGATCACCGCTCCGCCGGTGGTGTTGGGGCGCTCCTGCGCAGTCTCGCAGCCCGCCAGGGCGAAGGCGCCGAAGAGCAGGGGTATGGCCAGGACGGTCTTGTTCATCGCAGGGCTCCTCTCGAGGGGTCTGATGGTCGGCGGAGCGTACCGAGAGGGCCCAGCAGATACAACGCCACGGTGGCCTCCGGGCGCACGCTGCATTGATTTGATGCGCCCCGCTCGGTAAGCTTGCCCGCTCGATTTTCGGGGGGTGAACATGAGACAGCCACTGGTTGCGGGCAACTGGAAGATGAACGGCTCGCGTGCCGGCGTGGTCGATCTGCTCGACGGCATCAAGGCCGGCATGGGCGACGTGAATGCCGCAGAGGTGGCGGTCTGTCCCCCCTTCGTATTCATCCCCGAGGCGGCGGCGCGCCTGCAGGGCACCGCGGTCGCCTGGGGCGGACAGAACCTGTCGACGCACGGCAGCGGCGCCTACACCGGCGAGGTGGCGGCCTCGATGCTGACCGATTTCGGCTGCAAGTACGTGATCGTCGGCCACTCCGAGCGCCGTACGCTCTATGGCGAGGACGACGCGGTCGTCGCCGAGAAGTTCGAGGTCGCCCGCAAGGCGGGTCTGGTGCCGATCTTCTGCGTCGGCGAGACCCTCGAGGAGCGCGAGGCGGGTGCCACCGAGGCGGTGGTCGCGCGCCAGCTCGACGCGGTGCTGGACCGGTTCGGGGCCCAGGCCCTCGGCGCCGGGGTCATCGCCTACGAGCCCGTGTGGGCCATCGGCACGGGCCGGACGGCCACCCCGGAGCAGGCACAGGACGTCCACGCCTTCATCCGCGGGCGCGTCGCGGCGAAGGATGCGGCCGTGGCGGCAGGGGTCCGGATCCTGTACGGCGGCAGCATGAAGCCCGACAACGCGGTGGAGCTGATGGCCAAAGCGGACATCGACGGCGGGCTGATCGGTGGCGCCTCGCTGAAGGCCTCCGACTTCCTGGCGATTTGCCGGGCAGCGAATCGCTGAAGCAGCGCCGATGATCGAGACTCTGCTGGTCGTTCTGCACGTCCTGCTCGCGGTGGGCCTGATCGGGCTCGTCCTGATGCAGCACGGCAAGGGAGCCGACGCGGGTGCGGCCTTCGGCAGCGGCGCCTCGGCGACGGTCTTCGGAGCCCGCGGGGCGACGTCGTTCCTCAGCCGGGCGACCTCGATCCTGGCGACGCTGTTCTTCCTGACGAGCCTGGCACTGGCCTACTTCGCGATGCGGGCGGGGGAGAGGCCGGGGATCCTGAGCCAGGCGCCGGCCGCGGCAACGGCTCCGAAGGCGGCACCGAAGCCCGCCACGCCGGAGCTCCCGGTGGTTCCCCAGACGAAGACCGACGCGGCGCCCGAGGTGCCGGTGGTGACGGAGAAGAAGCCGGCGGCTCCGGCCGCGGCGACCGAGACGCCGGCGGCGCCGGCACAGAAGCCGGAAGCGGCGGAGGCGCCCCCGGCACCGCCGGCCAAGAAGCCGGAGTGAGCAAGAGCCGACGTGGTGGAATTGGTAGACACGCTATCTTGAGGTGGTAGTGGCGAATGCCGTGCCGGTTCGAGTCCGGCCGTCGGCACCATCGGAAAACGCACAGAGGCACCGTTCCCGGAGCGGTGCCTTTTTGCTGGATGAGGAAAAAGTGTAGCGAATTCAGAGGGTTGCGCCTGTCTGCTGGCTTGACAGGGACCTGCTCCGCCAATAGACTGCGACAGTTTGAGGAAAGTCGCCGGCGGTCCGACGGATCCGCGAGAGCGGCTGGCAGAGGGGATCGTCGACGATGCTCGAAAACTATCTGCCGATCCTGGTCTTCGTTGGGGTCGGACTCCTCGTCGGTGTCGTCTTCCTGGTGCTCGGCTTCGCCCTGGGGCCGCAACGTCCGGACACCGAAAAGCTCTCCCCCTACGAGTGCGGCTTCGAGGCCTTCGAGGACGCCCGGATGAAGTTCGACGTCCGGTACTACCTCGTGGCCATCCTGTTCATCATCTTCGACCTCGAGATCGCCTTCCTGTTTCCCTGGGCGGTGGTGCTCGACAAGATCGGCGTGGTCGGTCTCCTCGCCATGATGCTGTTCCTCGCGGTGCTCGTGGTGGGCTTCGTCTACGAGTGGAAGAAGGGAGCGCTGGAATGGGAGTAGAAGGCCTCCTCGAGCAGGGCTTTGTCACCACGACGGCGGACAAGCTGATCAATTGGGCCCGCACGGGCTCCATGTGGCCCATGACCTTCGGCCTCGCGTGCTGCGCCATCGAGATGATGCACGCGGGGGCGGCGCGCTACGACCTGGACCGCTTCGGCATGGTGTTCCGGCCGAGTCCCCGCCAGTCCGACGTGATGATCGTGGCCGGCACCCTCACCAACAAGATGGCGCCCGCCCTGCGCAAGGTCTACGACCAGATGGCCGAGCCGCGCTGGGTCATCTCGATGGGGTCCTGCGCCAACGGGGGCGGGTACTACCACTACTCCTATTCCGTGGTCCGCGGTTGTGACCGCATCGTCCCGGTGGACATCTATGTTCCGGGCTGCCCGCCGACGCCGGAGGCCCTGCTCTACGGCATCCTGCAGCTGCAGAACAAGATCCGTCGGACCAACACCATCGCCCGCTAGGACGCGCCCATGACTGCCAAGCCCTCGACGCCGATGGAACGTCTCGAGCAGCTCGAGAACGGCCTCAGGAGCGCCTTCGCCGCGCTCGGCGGCGAGGTGTCGCGGCACCGCGGCGAGCTCACCCTGACGATCCCGCGCGAGCGCGTGCGCGAGGTGATGGCGCGGCTGCGCGACGGCCCGGCGTTCCGGTTCGACGAGTGCATGGACGTCTGCGGGGTCGACTACCTCGCCTACGGCGAATCCGAGTGGACGACCGCAGGCGCGTCCTCGAGCGGCTTCGGGCGGGCGGCCGAGCGCGAGCGGCCGGACGCCGGCGACGGCGAGCGCCGTTTCGCGGTCGTCTATCACCTGCTGTCGGTGGCGCTCAATCAGCGGCTGCGCGTGAAGGCCTACCTCGACGCGGCCGAGCCGATCGTCGATTCGGTGATCGACATCTGGCGCGGGGTCGACTGGTTCGAGCGCGAGGCCTTCGACATGTTGGGCATCCTGTTCGCCGGGCATCCCGACCTGCGGCGCATCCTGACCGACTACGGCTTCGTCGGTCACCCCTTCCGCAAGGACTTCCCGCTCAGCGGGCACGTCGAGATGCGCTACGACCCCGAGCAGCAGCGCGTCGTGTACGAGCCGGTCACGGTCGAGCCGCGCGTGCTGGTGCCGCGCGTCATCCGTGAAGACAACCGTTACGAGCCCGGCGCCGGCCCGGCCGGCGCTGCAGGGTGACCCGCGATGCCCGAGATCCGCAACTACACCCTCAACTTCGGCCCCCAGCATCCCGCGGCACACGGCGTGCTGCGTCTGGTGCTCGAGCTCGACGGCGAGGTGGTCGTCCGGTCCGACCCGCACATCGGGCTGTTGCACCGGGGTACCGAGAAGCTGGCAGAGAGCAAGCCGTTCAACCAGAGCATCGGCTACATGGACCGGCTGGACTACATGTCCATGCTCTGCAACGAGCACGCCTACGTAATGGCGATCGAGCGCCTGCTCGGCATCGAGCCGCCGCTGCGCGCGCAGTACATCCGGGTCATGTACGACGAGATCACCCGGATCCTGAACCACCTGCTGTGGATCGGCACCCACGCCCTCGACGTCGGGGCGATGACGGTCTTCCTGTACGCGTTCCGGGAGCGCGAGGACCTGATCGACTGCTACGAGGCGGTGTCGGGCTCGCGCATGCACGCGACCTACTACCGGCCCGGCGGGGTGTACCGGGACCTTCCCGGCAAGATGCCGGAGTACCAGCCCAGCCAGATGCGAAGCCCGCGCGAGGCCGAGCGCCGCAACGTCGCGCGCAAGGGCTCGCTGCTCGACTTCCTCGAGGACTTCACCGAGCGCTTCCCGGCGCTGGTCGACGAGTACGAGACGCTGCTCACCGACAACCGCATCTGGAAGCAGCGGACGGTGGGCATCGGCGTCGTCTCCCCCGAGCGCGCCCTGGAGCTCGGCTTCTCCGGCCCCATGCTGCGCGGCTCGGGCATCGCCTGGGACCTGCGCAAGAAGCAGCCCTACGCCGCCTATGACCGGGTCGACTTCGACGTGCCCGTCGGCAAGAACGGCGACTGCTACGACCGCTACCTGGTCCGCATGGAGGAGTTCCGCCAGTCGAACCGGATCGTCCGCCAGTGCGTGGACTGGCTGCGCAAGCACCCCGGGCCGGTGATGATCGAGGACCACAAGATCGCGCCACCGAAGCGCGTCGGTATGAAGGAGGACATGGAGGCCCTCATTCACCACTTCAAGCTGTTCACCGAGGGCTACTGCCCGCCGGCGGGCGAGGTCTACGCGGCCGTCGAGGCGCCGAAGGGCGAGTTCGGGATCTACCTGATCTCGGACGGCGCCAACAAGCCATACCGCGTGAAGATCCGCGCCCCGGGCTTCGCCCACCTGTCCGCGATGGACGAGATGGCCAAGGGACACATGATCGCCGACGTCGTCGCGATCATCGGTACGATGGACATCGTCTTCGGTGAGGTCGATCGCTAGTGTCGGATTCCGCCATGTCCCACGAACCCACCACGCCGACCGCCGCGCAGGCGGACCTGCTGAGTCCGGCGATCCGCGCCGAGATCGACACCTGGGTCGCGAAGTACCCGCCGGAGTGGAAGCGGTCCGCGGTGATGGCGGCGCTGCGCATCGTCCAGGACGCGAACGGCGGCTGGCTCACGCCGGCGCTGATGGACGCAGTCGCGGACTACCTCGAGATGCCGCCGATCGCGGTCTACGAGGTGGCGAGCTTCTACTCGATGTACGAGACGAAGCCGGTCGGGCGCCACAAGATCTGCGTCTGCACCAACGTCTCGTGCATGGTGTGCGGCTCCGGCCAGATCGTCGAGCATCTGGAGAAGCGCCTGGGCATCGGCTTCGGCGAGACCACCCCGGACGGGCGTTTCACGCTGAAGGAGGTGGAATGCCTCGGCGCCTGCTGCGGCGCGCCGATGCTGCAGGTGGGGCGGCAGTACTACGAGCACCTCACCCCGGAGCGGGTGGACGCGATCCTGGACCAGCTGGACTGACGCCATGGCGAACGACGTCTGCTTTCGCTTGATGCACCTCGACCAGCCCTGGCGGCTCGAGACCTATCGGCAAGAGGGCGGCTATGCCGCGCTCCGGAGGGTCTTCGAGGAGAAGGTCCCGCCCGAGCAGATCATCGAGGAGGTGAAGAAGTCCGGGCTGCGCGGTCGCGGCGGCGCCGGGTTTCCGACCGGCGTGAAGTGGGGCTTCATCAACCGTACGGCGCCGGGGGCGCGCTACCTCGTCTGCAACTCGGACGAGGGCGAGCCCGGGACCTGCAAGGACCGCGACATCCTGCGCTACAACCCGCACGCGCTGATCGAGGGCATGGTCATCGCCGGCTACACGATCGGTGCCGTGGCGGGCTACAACTACATCCGCGGCGAGTTCTGGGAGCCCTACGAGCGCTTCGAGGCCGCTCTCGCGGAGGCCCGCGCGGCCGGCTATCTCGGCAAGGACATCCTCGGCTCGGGCTTCGACTTCGACATCCACAGCCACCTCGGCGCCGGGGCCTACATCTGCGGCGAGGAGACGGCCCTGCTCAACTCGATCGAGGGCAAGAAGGGGCAGCCGCGCTACAAGCCGCCGTTCCCGGCGCAGTACGGTCTGTACGGCCGCCCGACGATCATCAACAACACCGAGTCGCTGGCCTCCGTCCCCGAGATCCTGCGGCGCGGCGGCGACTGGTTCCGCGAGCTCGGCGTGCCGAACAGCGGCGGGTCCAAGCTGTTCTCCGTGTCCGGCAACGTCAACCGGCCGGGCAACTTCGAGGTCCCGCTCGGCACGCCGTTCGCCACGCTGCTCGAGATGGCGGGCGGCGTGCGCGACGGTCGCAAGCTCAAGGCGGTGATCCCGGGCGGCTCGTCGGCTCCCGTCATCCCCGGCGACGTCATGATGGGTCTGACCATGGACTACGACGCGATCGCCAAGGCCGGCTCGATGCTGGGCTCCGGTGCCGTCATCGTCATGGACGACACCAACTGCATGGTGCGCGTGCTGGACCGGATCTCGTACTTCTACTACGAGGAGTCCTGCGGCCAGTGCACGCCCTGCCGCGAGGGCACCGGCTGGATGCACCGCGTGATCCACCGCATCGAGACGGGGAAAGGGCGGCCGGAAGACCTGGATCTGCTCGACGACGTCGCCGCGAAGATCCAGGGGCGCACCATCTGCGCGCTGGGCGACGCCGCAGCGATGCCGGTGGCGAGCTTCATCAGGCACTTCCGCGACGAGTTCGCCTACCACATCGAGCACGGACGCTGCCTGGTCGGCGGCTGAGCCCGGGCGAGGACTTCGAGAGCAGCTCTCATGGCACAGGACGGGACGGTAACCATCGAGGTCGACGGCCGGCAGCTGCAGGCCCGGCCCGGGCAGATGCTGATCGAGGTCACCGACGCGGCCGGCATTCCGATCCCGCGCTTCTGCTACCACAAGAAGCTCTCGATCGCGGCCAACTGCCGCATGTGCCTCGTCGAGGTGGAGCGCGCGCCCAAGCCGCTGCCCGCCTGCGCCACGCCGGTTGCCGACGGCATGAAGGTACACACGCGCTCCCCCGTGGCGCGCGCGGCCCAGCAGGGGACGATGGAGTTCCTGCTCATCAACCACCCGCTCGACTGCCCGATCTGCGACCAGGGTGGCGAGTGCGAGCTGCAGGACGTCGCCCTCGGCTATGGCCGGGACGCGTCGCGATTCGTCGAGCAGAAGCGCGTCGTCAAGGACAAGGACATCGGGCCGCTGATCGCGACCGAGCTGACGCGCTGCATCCACTGCACACGCTGTGTCCGCTTCGGCGCAGAGGTCGCCGGCGTGCGCGAGCTCGGCGCCACCGGCCGTGGCGAGCACATGACGATCGGCACCTACGTCCAGCGCAGCGTCGACTCGGAGCTCTCGGGCAACGTGATCGACCTCTGCCCGGTGGGCGCGCTGACCTCCAAGCCGTTCCGCTTCCAGGCGCGCGCCTGGGAGCTGACCCAGGCCGACACGATCGCGCCGCACGACTGCGTCGGCTCGAACCTGCACGTGCACGTCCGCCGCAACCGCGTCCTGCGGGTCGTTCCCCGGGAGAACGAGGCGGTCAACGAGGTGTGGATCTCCGACCGCGACCGGTTCAGCTGCACCGGGCTGGACGTCGACCGCCTCGAGCGGCCGATGATCAAGCGCAACGGGACCTGGCAGGTGGTCGACTGGTCGACCGCGCTCGCGGCGGCGGCGAAGTCCCTGGAGGCGGCGGGAGCGGAGCTGCGCACCCTCGTCTCGTCGGGCGCCACGCTCGAGGAGCTGTACCTGGCGCAGAAGCTGACGCGCGGGCTCGGCAGCCCGCACGTCGACCACCGGCTGAGCCAGACCGATTTCCGCGGCGACGCGGCGGACCCGGTGCTGCCCTGGCTCGGGCAGACGCTGGCGAGCCTCGAGCAGAACGGCGCGACCCTCCTGATCGGCTCCAACGTCCGCAAGGACCAGCCGCTGATCGGTCTGCGGCTGCGCAAGTCGACCCTGCGCGGGGGCGCGGTCGGCGTCCTCAATCCGGTCGCCTTCGACTTCAACTTCGACCTGGCCGCCGCGTGCATCGTCCGGCCCTCGGGCATGCTCGGCGCGCTGGCCGGCGTCGCCCGGGTCCTGGGGGTGACGGCGACCGGTGCGGTGGGTCAGCTCGTCGCCGCGGCGCAGGTCGACGCCGCGCAGTCCGCCCTGGCCGAGCTGCTGCGGCGCGACGGCCCCAGGGCGATCCTGCTCGGTCCGCTGGCACTGGCGCACCCCGACTACAGCCTGCTGCGCGAGCTGGCGGCGGCGATCGCTCAGGCCTGCGGCGCGACCCTGGGCTTCCTGCCCGAGGGCGCGAACAGCACCGGTGCGGTGCTGGCAGGTGCCCTTCCGCACCGCCAGGCGGGCGGCTCGCCCGCCGCGAAGACCGGGGAGGGCGCGGGTGCGATGCTGTCGGCGCCCCGTTCGGCGGTGCTGCTCCTGGGAATCGAGCCCGATCGCGATCTCGCCGACCCGGCGCGGGCGGTGCAGTCGCTGCGCGGCTCCGCGACGGTCGTGGCGCTCAGCGCCTTCCGTTCCGCGGCCCTCGAGGACTGCGCGGACATCCTGCTTCCGGTCGCTGCCTTCGCCGAGACCTCCGGCACCTACGTCAACGTCCAGGGGGATCGGCAGGGGTTCGCGGGCGCCGTGCCGCCGCCCGGCGAGGCGCGGCCGGCGTGGAAGGTGTTGCGGGTCCTCGGCAATCTCACCGGCCTCGGCGGCTTCGAGCAGGATTCGAGCGAGCAGGTCAGGGCGGAGGTGCTGGCGCTCTGCACGCAGCAGCAGCCGGACAACGCCCTCGAGGGCAGCGTGGCCGCCACGCCCGTGCTCGCCGCCGCGTCCGCCGAGCGAATCGGCGACCGCCCCCTGTATGCGGTGGATGCCCTGGTCCGGCGCGCCGCGCCCCTGCAGGCGACTCGCGACGCGGCCGATCTGGCTGCCTGCCTGGCACCCGGCCTCGCCGGCGCGCTCGGCGTCGCCGACGGCGACCGCGTGGCGATCCGGCAGGGCGGCGCGGCCGGGGAGTTCGTGGTGCGGGTCGATCCTCGGGTCGCCGAGCCCTGTGTCCGCCTGCCCGTCGCGGTGCCGGGGGCCGAGCGGCTGGGCCCGGCCTTCGGTGAGCTCAGCGTGGCGAAGGTGTGACGCACATGGACTTCCTCGTCAGTCTCTGGAACGCCCTCCCCGACGGCCTGCAGGTCCTGATCTGGACGCTCGTAAAGATCGTCGCGATCGTCGCCCCGCTCATGCTGGTGGTGGCCTACTACACCTACGCCGAGCGCAAGATCATCGGCTACATGCAGGTCCGCATCGGGCCCAACCGCGTCGGCCCCAAGGGCTGGCTGCAGCCGATCGCCGACGCCGTCAAGCTGATGTTCAAGGAGATCGTGGTGCCGAGCGGCGCCAACCGCGCCCTGTTCCTGCTCGCTCCGCTGCTGACCATCGGGCCTGCGCTCGCCGCCTGGGCGGTGTTCCCCTTCAATGCCGGCCTGGTCCTGGCAGACGTCAACGCCGGCCTGCTGTACATCCTCGCCCTGAGCTCGCTCGGCGTGTACGGCGTCATCATTGCGGGCTGGGCCTCCAACTCGAAGTACGCCTTCCTGGGCGCCATGCGGTCGGCCGCGCAGATGGTGGCCTACGAGATCGCGATGGGGTTCGCTCTGGTGGGCGTGCTGGTCGCGGCCGGCAGCCTGAACCTGGGCCAGATCGTCAGCGGCCAGCAGGGCGGGCTGCTGCACTGGTACTGGCTGCCGCTGCTTCCGCTGTTCATGATCTATTTCATCTCCGGGGTGGCCGAGACCAACCGCGCGCCGTTCGACGTCGCCGAGGGCGAGTCGGAGATCGTCGCCGGCTTCCACGTCGAGTACGGGGGCATGGCGTTCGCCCTGTTCTTCCTCGGCGAGTACGCGAACATGATCCTGATCTCGGCCCTGACCGCGCTGTTCTTCTGGGGCGGCTGGCTCAGTCCCTTCGAGGGCTGGCCTGTGCTCGGCCCCGCGACCGCCTGGGTGCCCGGCTTCGTCTGGCTCTGCCTCAAGACGGCGGTCTTCATGTTCCTGTTCCTGTGGTTCCGCGCCACCTTCCCGCGCTACCGCTACGACCAGATCATGCGCCTGGGCTGGAAGGTGTTCATTCCGATCACGATCGTCTGGATCGTTGTCGTGGCAGTCGCCGTGGTGTACCGGCTGCCGCCGTGGTGGGTGTCCTGAGCGGGATGGAGCGACGACGGTGCTGAAACACTTAAAGAGCCTGTTCCTCCTGGAGCTGCTGCAGGGCATGCGCGTGACCGGCCGCTACCTGTTCGCGCGCAAGTTCACGGTCCAGTACCCGGAGGAGCGCGCCCCGGTGTCGCCGCGCTTTCGCGGGCTGCACGCCCTGCGCCGCTACCCGAACGGCGAGGAGCGCTGCATCGCCTGCAAGCTGTGCGAGGCCACCTGCCCGGCGCTGGCGATCACCATCGAGGCGGAGCCCCGCGCCGACGGCTCCCGCCGCACCACGCGCTACGACATCGACCTGTTCAAGTGCATCTACTGCGGGTTCTGCGAGGAGTCGTGCCCGGTCGATTCGATCGTCGAGACCCGGATCTACGAGTACGCGTTCGAGCGGCGCCAGGATGCCATCATGACGAAGGACAAGCTGCTGGCGCTGGGCGAGCAGTACGAGGCGCAGCTCGCGGCCGACCGCGCGGCAGACGCCGCCTATCGCTGAGACCGACGACATGGGCTTCGAAAAGATCCTCTTCTACCTGTTCTCGGCGGTCCTGGTGCTCGCGGCGATCATGGTCGTGACGCGGCGCAACCCGGTGCAGGCGGCCCTCTCCCTGGTGCTGGCCTTCTTCTCCAGCGCCGTGATCTGGATGCTGGCCGAGGCCGAGTTCCTGGCCATCACGCTCGTGCTGGTCTACGTCGGCGCCGTGATGGTGCTGTTCCTGTTCGTGGTGATGATGCTCGACGTGGACCACGCCGCGCTGCGGGCCGGGTTCATCCGCTACCTGCCGGTGGGGATCGCGGTTGCGGTGCTCATGGCCGCCGAGCTCGCGCTCGTCGTCGGGCCGCGCTACTTCGGTCTGGCGCAGTACGCCGCGCCCGTGCCAAAGCCCGCTGGCTACAGCAACACCGAGGTCCTCGGCGAGGCCCTCTACACCACTTACCTGTACCCGTTCGAGATCGCGGCCGCGATCCTGCTCGTGGCGATCATCGCCGCGATCGGGCTCACGCTGCGCCGGCGCCCGGACACCAAGTACCTCGACCCGTCGCGGCAGGTCTTCGTGAAGCGCGACGGCCGGGTGAAGCTGGTCAAGATGGCGCCCGAGAAGAAACTGGAGATCAAATGATCGCGCTATCCGACTTCCTGCTGCTCGGCGCGATCCTGTTCTCGATCAGCGTCGCCGGCATCATCATCAACCGCAAGAACGTCATCCTGCTGCTGATGTGCGTCGAGCTGATGCTGCTCGCCGTCAACATGAACTTCGTCGCGTTCTCGCACTTTCTGCAGGACACGGCGGGCCAGGTGTTCGTGTTCTTCATCCTGACGGTCGCGGCAGCCGAGGCGGCCATCGGCCTGGCGATCCTGGTGGTGCTGTTCCGCAACCGGCGCACCATCAACGTCGCCGATCTGGACACGCTGAGGGGCTGACGGCCGGCGCCTGCGGCCCACGGGAAGCGCGACATGGAAATGATCTACCTCACGATCGTGCTGGCACCCCTCCTCGGGGCCATCATCGCCGGCCTGTTCCGCAACCAGGTCGGGCGCTCCGGGGCGCACTGGGTCACCATCCTCGGCGTGGCGGTGTCCTGCGTGCTGTCGCTGTACGTCCTGAAGCGCTACGCCTTCGACGCCGAGCCGGTGTTCAACCAGGCCGTCTACACCTGGATGGTCAGCGACGGCCTGCGCTTCGAAGTCGGGTTCCTGGTCGACCGCCTGACCGCCATGATGATGGCCGTCGTCACCTTCGTGTCGCTCATGGTGCACATCTACACCGTCGGCTACATGCACGACGAGGAGGGCTACGAGCGCTTCTTCAGCTACATCGCGCTGTTCACCTTCTCGATGCTGATGCTGGTGATGGCGAACAACTTCATGCAGCTGTTCTTCGGCTGGGAGGCGGTCGGCCTGGTCTCGTACCTGCTGATCGGCTTCTACTTCAAGCGCGAGTCGGCGATCTTCGCCAACCTGAAGGCCTTCCTCGTGAACCGCGTCGGCGACTTCGGGTTCGTCCTCGGCATCGCCGCCGTGGCCATGTACACCAACAGCCTCGACTACCAGGAGGTGTTCGCGAAGGCTCCGGGACTCGCGGACACCAAGATCCAGATTCTCGGCGACACCGAGTGGTCGCTGATGACGGTGACCTGCATCCTGTTGTTCATCGGCGCCATGGGCAAGTCGGCCCAGGTGCCGTTGCACGTCTGGCTGCCCGACTCGATGGAAGGCCCGACCCCGATCTCCGCCCTGATCCACGCGGCGACCATGGTGACCGCCGGCATCTTCATGGTGGCCCGCATGTCGCCCCTGTACGAGCTGTCCGAGGTCGCGCTGTCCTTCGTCCTGGTGATCGGGGCGACGACGGCCTTCTTCACCGGGCTGATCGGCATCGTGCAGAACGACATCAAGCGCGTGGTCGCCTATTCGACCCTGTCGCAGCTCGGCTACATGGTGACCGCCCTCGGTGCCTCGGCCTACGCGGCGGGCGTCTACCACCTCATGACCCACGCCTTCTTCAAGGCGCTGCTGTTCCTCGCGGCCGGGTCGGTGATCATCGGCATGCACCACGACCAGGACATCCGCAACATGGGCGGCGTGCGGCGCTTCATGCCGGTGACCTACCTGACCGCCCTGCTCGGGTCCCTGGCCCTGATCGGTTTCCCCGGCTTCTCCGGCTTCTTCTCGAAGGACGCGATCATCGAGGCCGTGCACCACGCCACGCGGCCGGGGGCGGGCTATGCCTACGTGCTGCTGACGGCCGGCGTGTTCGTCACGGCGCTGTACAGCTTCCGGATGTTCTTCCTGGTCTTCCACGGCGACGGCCCGCGCGACGCCCACGCGCGACATCACATCCACGAGTCGCCCGCCGTGGTGACGGTACCTCTCGTGCTCCTGGCCATTCCGTCCGTCGTGATCGGCTATCTGACGGTCGGCGACATGCTGTTCGGCGATTTCTTCAAGGGCGCGCTGACCGTGCTGCCGCAGCACGACGTGCTCGCCGCCATCGGCAAGGACTTCCATGGCGCGACCGGCTTCGTCCTGCACGGCATGACGGGCCTGCCGTTCTACCTGGCGATGGCCGGGCTGCTGGTCGCCGGCTACATCTACCTGTTCAACGTCGCGCTCGCCGACCGCATCAAGGACCGGCTGGCGGTCGTGTACCGGATCCTCGACAAGAAGTACGGGTTCGACGAGTTCAACCAGGCGGTGTTCGCGGGCGGCAGCCGCGCCATCGGCCGGGCCCTGTGGCAGGGCGGTGACCGGGCGGTCATCGACGGGGTCATCGTCGACGGCTCGGCCCACGCGGTCGGCTGGCTGGCGGGCGTCGTCCGCCACCTGCAGACCGGCTATCTCTACCACTACGCCATCGCCATGGTCGTCGGCCTGATCGGCCTGCTGGCGTGGTTCGTGATGCCCTGACGACTGACGGGACCAGACGCATGACCGCTGAACTGCCGATCCTGAGCCTGACCATCTGGCTGCCTATCCTGGGCGCCGTGCTGGTCCTTGGCAGCGGCGACCGGGCGCCGAACCTGACGAAGTGGCTCGCCCTGGGCTTCGCGGTCGCCACCTTCCTGGTCAGCCTGCCGCTGTACTCCGGCTTTCACCTCGGCACCGCCGAGATGCAGTTCGTCGAGCGGGCGGCCTGGATCCCGGCCTTCGACGTCCACTACCACCTCGGCGTGGACGGCATCTCGGTGCCGCTCATCCTGCTCACCACCTTCATGACGGTGCTGGTCATCATCGCCGGCTGGGAGGCGATCCATTACCGGCCGGCCCAGTACATGGCGGCCTTCCTCGTCATGGAAGGCGTGATGGTGGGCGTGTTCTCGGCGCTGGACGCGGTGCTGTTCTACGTGTTCTGGGAGGCCATGCTGATCCCGATGTTTCTCATCATCGGGGTGTGGGGCGGCCCGAATCGGGTCTACGCGACCATCAAGTTCTTCCTGTACACGTTCCTCGGCTCGGTGTTCATGCTGGTGGCGCTCATCTACATGTACACCCAGTCCGGCTCCTTCGAGGTGCTCGGCTTTCACGCCCTGAAGCTGAGCCTCAAGGAGCAGGTCCTGATCTTCATCGCCTTCCTGCTGGCGTTCGCGGTCAAGGTCCCGATGTGGCCGGTCCACACCTGGCTGCCGGACGCCCACGTCGAGGCGCCCACCGGCGGGTCCGTCATCCTGGCCGCGATCATGCTGAAGATCGGCGGCTATGGCTTCCTGCGCTTCAGCCTGCCGATCGCGCCGGACGCCAGCAACCACCTCGACCTGCTGATCATCGCCATGTCGCTGATCGCCGTCGTCTACATCGGCTTCGTCGCGCTGGTCCAGCAGGACATGAAGAAGCTGATCGCCTACTCGTCGATCTCGCACATGGGTTTCGTCACCCTCGGCTTCTTCATCGCCTTCATCGTGATGGCGCAGCCGGCGGCGCAGGGCGGGGCGGCGCTGGGGATTCAGGGCGGCATGGTGCAGATGGTGTCGCACGGCTTCATCTCGGGCGCGCTCTTCCTCTGCGTCGGCGTACTCTACGACCGGATCCACAGCCGGCAGATCGCCGACTACGGCGGGGTCGTGAACACCATGCCCTGGTTCGCGGCCTTCATGGTGTTCTTCGCCATGGCGAATGCCGGCCTGCCGGGCACCTCGGGCTTCGTCGGCGAGTTCATGGTGATCCTGGCGAGCTTCCGCGCCGACTTCTGGTACGCCTTCCTGGCCGCCACCACGCTGATCATCGGCGCGGCCTACACGCTCTGGATGGTCAAGCGCGTGGTCTTTGGGGAGGTGGCGAACGACAAGGTCGCGAAGCTCCAGGACGTCAACGGCCGGGAGGCGCTGGTGCTGACGACGCTGGCGATCGCGGTGCTCCTGCTGGGCCTCTGGCCGCAGCCGCTGATCGAGCTGATGGACGCCTCGGTCGAACATCTGCTTCGCCACATCGCCGTGTCGAAGCTGTGAGCCTCGCCTGACTGGGACACGGATTGACGATGGACATGGATCTGCACAGCCTCATTCCGCTGCTGCCCGAGCTGGTGCTGCTGCTCGCGGGTTGCGCCATCCTGGTGCTGGACCTCTTCCTCACGGATCGCCAGCGCGACCTGACCTACGTGTTCTCGCTGGTCGCCCTCGCGGCCGCCGCCGCCGCGGCCATCGGGGTCGGCGGCAGCAGCCGCGAGATCCTGATGTCCGGGAACTTCGTGCGCGATCCGCTGGCCGACGCCCTCAAGGTCGCGATCTTCGTGGTGACCGCGCTGGCGTTCGTCTATTCCCGCGGCTACCTGCAGGCCCGCCGGCTGTATCGCGGCGAGTTCTACGTGCTCGGGCTGTTCGCGGCGCTGGGCATGAGCGTCATGGTCTCGGCCGGGAGCTTTCTCAGCGCCTACCTGGGACTCGAGCTGCTGGCACTCAGCCTCTACGCGCTGGTCGCCTTCGACCGCGACTCGGGCGCCGGCTCGGAGGCGGCGATCAAGTACTTCGTGCTCGGCGCGCTGGCGTCCGGGCTGCTCCTCTACGGCATCTCCATGGTCTACGGCGCCTCGGGCGCGCTCGACTTCGCCACCGTCAGCGAGACCCTGCGCGCCACCGACACCGACCGCACCGTGCTGGTCTTCGGGCTCGTGTTCGTCGTCATCGGCATCGCGTTCAAGTTCGGCGCAGTGCCGTTCCACATGTGGGTGCCGGACGTCTATCAGGGCGCGCCGACGCCGGTGACCCTGCTGCTCGGCAGCGCGCCCAAGATCGCCGCCTTCGCGCTGGCGATGCGGCTGCTCGGGGACGGGCTGGGCGTGCTGCACGGCGACTGGCAGCAGATGCTGGTGCTGCTCGCGGTCGCCTCGCTCGCACTTGGCAATGTCGTGGCGATCGCCCAGACCAACATCAAGCGGATGCTGGCGTACTCGACCATCTCGCACGTCGGCTTCATCTTCCTGGGGCTGCTCGCGGGCACGGCCGACGGCGAGGCGGCGGCCATGTTCTATTCGATCCTCTATGCGCTCATGGCGGCGGGGGCCTTCGGCGTGCTCGTTCTCCTGAGCCGGGAGGGCCTGGAGGCGGAGCAGATCGAGGACCTGCGCGGTCTGAACCAGCGCAGCCCCTGGTACGCGGGGATGATGCTCCTGCTGATGTTCTCGATGGCCGGCGTGCCACCGACCGCCGGGTTCTTCGCCAAGCTGTTCGTCCTCGACGCCGTCATCGGCATCGACATGGTCTGGCTCGCCATCGTCGCGGTGTCGTTCTCGATCGTCGGCGCCTTCTACTACCTGCGGGTGGTGAAGGTGATGTACTTCGACGCCCCGGTGGACGAGTCGCCGCTGACGGCCCCCACCGACGCCGTCTGGGTCCTGTCCCTGAACGGCCTCACCATGCTGGTCCTCGGGTTTTTCCCGGCAGCGCTGCTCTCGATCTGCACGGCGGCGGTGGCCTGAGCCGCCCGGCGCGGGGCCGAGCCGGCGCCGATGTGGTTGCGCCGTCCTGGGGCCGCGGGTACTATTGCGCCTCGCTGATGCGGGGTGGAGCAGTCTGGCAGCTCGTCGGGCTCATAACCCGAAGGTCGTAGGTTCAAATCCTGCCCCCGCTACCATTCCCGAGAACCCCGGCGACGGGGTTTTTTAATACCGCCCGGCGCGAGGTCAGACCTCCGCGTGCGGGCCTGGAAATGGGCCTCGCGCCCATTTTTTGTTTGTGGGTCGTGATGCAGAAGGCACCCGGCGGCTTGGTCGAGTTGGTCGAAAGGACCTTAACCCCGATGGGTTACGAGGTGGTGGGGGTCGAGCTCGCGGGCACCGGGACCCGCGGCCGGCTGCTGCGCGTCTACATCGACCAGGAGGCGGGCATCACCCTGGACGACTGCACGGCCGTCAGCCACCAGCTGAGCGGCGTGCTCGACGTCGAGGACCCGATCCGCGAGCACTACACCCTCGAGGTGTCGTCGCCCGGCCTGGACCGGCCGCTGTTCACCGCCGCGCACTTCGAGCGGTTCGCGGGCCACGAGGTCCGGATCAGGCTGGCCCGCCTGATCGACAAGCGGCGCAAGCTGACGGGGCTGCTCAAGGGAATGCGTGGCGATGCGGTGCTGGTCGAGGTGGAGGGCGAGGAGCTCGCCGTCCCCCTGGCCGACATCGAGTCCGCCCGTCTGGTACCGGAGTTCTGAGGAATCTATCGGCGATGAACAAAGAGATCCTGCTGGTCGTGGATGCCGTCTCCAACGAGAAGGGTGTGGAGCGGGAGACGATCTTCCAGGCAATCGAGGCCGCGCTCGCATCGGCGACGCGCAAGAAGCACGGCGGCGACATCGACGTGCGCGTCCAGATCGATCGCGAGACGGGTGACTACGAAAGCTTCCGCCGCTGGAAGGTGGTGCAGCCGGAAGACGGCGCTTTGCTCGAGCACCCGTCCGCGGAAATCACGCTCGATGCGGCATGTGAGCTCGAGCCCGGCATCGAGGCCGGCGGCTACATCGAGGAGCCCATGGAGTCGATCTCCTTCGGCCGGATCGCCGCCCAGACCGCCAAGCAGGTCATCGTCCAGAAGGTGCGCGAGGCAGAGCGCGCCAAGGTCGTCGAGGCCTACAAGGATCGCATCGGCGAGCTCGTGACCGGCACGGTCAAGCGCCTCGACCGCGGCAACATCATTCTCGATCTCGGCGGCAACGCCGAGGCCATCGTCCCGAAGAGCGAGATGATCCAGCGCGAGTCCGTGCGCGTCGGCGACCGGCTGCGCGGCTATCTCTACGACGTCCGCCCCGAGCCCCGCGGGCCGCAGCTGTTCGTCAGCCGCACCTCGCCGAGCCTGCTGATCGAGCTGTTCAAGCTCGAGGTCCCGGAGGTCGGCGAGGGCCTCATCGAGATCAAGGGGGCGGCCCGGGATCCGGGCTCGCGCGCGAAGATCGCGGTGCGCTCGCGCGATCCGCGCATCGATCCGGTGGGCGCCTGCGTGGGCATGCGCGGCTCCCGCGTCCAGGCAGTGTCCAACGAGCTGTCCGGCGAGCGGGTCGACATCATCCTGTGGAACGACAACCCCGCCCAGTTCGTGATCAACGCCATGTCGCCCGCCGACGTGGTGTCGATCGTGGTGGACGAGGAGTCGAACAGCATGGATCTGGCGGTCAAGGAGGAGAACCTGTCCCAGGCCATCGGGCGCGGTGGCCAGAACATCCGGCTCGCGAGCCAGCTCACCGGCTGGGAGCTGAACGTGATGAACGAGCAGGATGCCCAGGAAAAGTCCGAGTCCGAGACGCGCAACCTGGTCGAGCAGTTCATGACCCAGCTCGACGTCGACGAGGAGGTGGCGTCCATCCTGGTGCAGGAAGGCTTCACGACCATCGACGAGGTGGCCTACGTGCCGCTGCAGGAGATGCTCGCCATCGAAGGTTTCGACGAGGATCTGGTGGAAGAGCTGCGCAACCGTGCCAAGGATGTCCTGCTGACCCGCGCCCTCGCCAAGGAAGAGTCGCTGCCCGACGTCAAGCCCAATGACGACCTGCTGGGGATGGACGGCATGGACGAGGAGCTCGCTTACGTGCTGGCGGGTCGCGGCATCGTGACCATGGAAGACCTCGCCGAGCAGTCGGTGGACGAGCTCGTCGAGATCGAGGGGATGACGGGCGAGCGCGCGGCCGCGCTGATCATGACCGCACGCGCCCCCTGGTTCCAGGAAGGGAACGAAGGCAACTGATGACGGAGGGACGCGCCATGAGTGAGGTGACCGTTAGCCAGCTGGCCGGCGTGATCGGGGTGCCGGTCGATCGGCTTCTCAAGCAGCTCAACGAAGCCGGGGTCGACAAGACGCAGGGCAGCGACACCGTCACCGAACAGGAGAAGCTCAGCCTGCTCCGCCATCTCCGCCGCACCCACGGCAAGGGGACGGCGGAGGACGCGGCCGAGCCGAGCAAGGTTACGCTCAAGCGCAAGACCGTGACGGAGCTCGCGCAGCCGGTGGCGACGCCGCGGGCGAGCGCGCGCAGCGTGGCGCCGCGCGCGCCGGCCAAGACGGTGAGCGTGGAGGTGCGCCGCAAGCGGACCTACGTCAAGCGCAGCTCGGTCACCGACGTCGAGGAGGCGCAGCGCGAGGCCGACGCGGCCCGGCAGGCGCTCGCCGATCAGGAAGTGAAGAAGCGCTCCTACGAGGCCCTCGACGAGGGGCGGCGGCGGGCGGAGGAAGAGCGTCGACAGCAGGAAGAGCAGGAGCGACAGGCACAGGAAGAGGCGCGGCAGCGTGTTCTCGCCGAGGAGGCTCGGCGGCGCGAGGAAGAGGAGCGCCAGCGTCGCGAGGCCGAGGAGAAGGCGGCCCGCGAGCGCGAGGAGGAGCGGCGCAGCAAGGCCAAGCCGGCCAGCAAGGGTGCCCGCAAGGAGCGCGGCAAGTGGGCGGGCGAGGAGGTCGGGATCGAGGCCCGCCCCGATGCCGCACGGCGCGAGCTGCACGTGGTGGGGGCGCGGCGCGCGCCAGCCAAGCCGAAGCGTGCACTCCGTCGCGGTGAAGTGGTCGCGCCCGAGCAGCTGCATGGCTTCCAGAGGCCCGTCGAGCCCGTGAAAAAGGACGTCCCGGTACCCGAAAGCATCACCGTCGGCGATTTGGCGTTGCGGATGTCGGTGAAGGCGGCCGACCTGATCAAGGCGCTGATGCGGATGGGCATGATGGTGACCATCAACCAGGCCATCGACCGCGACACCGCGATGCTGGTCGTCGAGGAGATGGGGCACACCCCGGTGATGGAGAGCGAGGAGGACATCGAGGCCGACATCCTGTCGACGGTCGAGGAGCAGGTCCACGGCGAGGCCGAGCCGCGTCCGCCCGTGGTCACGATCATGGGCCACGTCGACCACGGCAAGACCTCGCTGCTGGACTTCATCCGCGAGACCCGCGTTGCGGCGGGCGAGGCGGGTGGCATCACGCAGCACATCGGCGCCTACCACGTGAAGACCGAAAAGGGCGTGGTCACCTTTCTCGACACGCCCGGTCACGCGGCGTTCTCGGCCATGCGCGCCCGCGGCGCGAAGGTCACGGACATCGTGGTCCTGGTGGTCGCAGCGGACGACGGCGTAATGCCGCAGACCGTCGAGGCGATCCACCACGCCCGTGCGTCGAAGGTGCCGATCGTCGTCGCCGTGAACAAGATCGACAAGCCCGACGCACAGCCCGACAAGGTGATGCAGGAGCTGCTGCAGCACGAGGTGGTGCCCGAGGAGTGGGGCGGCGACACGCAGGTGGTGAAGGTGTCGGCGAAGACCGGCGTCGGCATCGACGCGCTGCTCGACGCCATCCTGATCCAGTCCGAGCTGCTGGAGCTGATGGCGCCCATCAAGGGTGCGGCACGCGGCGCGATCATCGAGTCGAGCCTCGACCGCGGGCGCGGGCCGGTGGCGACGATCCTCGTCCAGTCCGGCACGCTGCAGCGCGGCGACGTGATCGTCACGGGCTCGGAGTACGGGCGCGTGCGCGCCATGTTCGACGAGCAGGGCAAGCCGGTGAAGTCGGCCGGGCCGTCGATTCCCGTCCAGGTGCTCGGCCTGTCGGGCGCGCCGAACGCGGGCGACGAGGTCGTCGTGATCGACGACGAGCGCCGGGCGCGCGAGCTCGCCGAGCTGCGGCGCGACCGCTTCCGCGACACCAAGCTGGCCGCCCAGAAGACGGCCAAGCTCGACGACCTGTTCTCGCAGATGGCGGCGGGCGAGGCGAAGGAGCTCAACCTCATCGTCAAGGCCGACGTCCAGGGCTCCGTGGAGGCCTTGCGCGACGCGCTGGCGAAGTGCTCGACCGACGAGGTCAAGGTGCGGATCGTCGCATCGGGTGTCGGCGGCATCGCCGAGTCGGACGCCAACCTCGCGGTCACCTCGAACGCGATCGTCGTGGGCTTCAACGTCCGCGCCGACGCCGCGGCCCGCCGGATCGTGGAGGAGAAGGGTCTCGACCTGCGCTACTACAGCATCATCTACGAGATCATCGACGACGTTAAGAAGGCCCTGTCCGGCATGCTCTCGCCGGAGGTCAAGGAGCAGATCATCGGCCTCGCCGAGGTGCGCGACGTGTTCCGCTCGGCCAAGCTCGGCGCGGTCGCCGGCTGCATGGTGGTCGACGGCGTGGTGAAGCGGAACAACCCGATCCGCGTGCTGCGCAACAACGTCGTGATCTACCAGGGGTCGCTCGAGTCGCTGCGGCGCTTCAAGGACGACGTCGCCGAGGTCAAGGCGGGCATGGAGTGCGGCATCGGCGTCAAGAACTACAACGACGTCAAGGTCGGCGACCACATCGAAGTGTTCGAGCGCGTCGAGATCGCGCGCCAGGTCTGACCCGCCGCCGATGAGCCACGAGTTCGCGCGGGCCGAGCGGATCGGCGCCGAGATGCGCCGGCTGCTCGCGGTCCTGGTGCACGACGAGCTGCGGGACCCGCGCATCGGGATGGTGACCATCCACGAGGTGCGGGTGTCCCGCGACCTGGCGCACGCCAAGGTGTTCTACACCTGCCTCGACGACGCCAAGGTCACCGAGTCGGGACGGATCCTGCGGCAGTCGGCGGGCTTTCTGCGCCGTCGCCTGGGCCAGCTGATGAAGGTCCGGACCATTCCGGAGCTCGATTTCACCTTTGACCGATCGGTCGCCGAGGGCAACCGGCTGAGCGCCCTGATCGATCGAGCGGTCGCCCAAGACCGGGCCCGGCACGACGAGGCGGACTGAGCGATGAGCCGACGCAGACAGCACGGCCGGGACGTGTCGGGCATCCTGCTGCTCGACAAGCCGCTGGGTATGACCTCGAACGAGGCGCTGCAGCGCGTGAAGCGGCTCTACCAGGCGCGCAAGGCGGGTCACACCGGGAGCCTCGACCCCCTGGCGTCGGGGCTGCTGCCGCTGTGCTTCGGCGAGGCAACCAAGCTCTCGGCCTACCTCCTCGACGCGGACAAGCGCTATTGGGTCAGGGTCAAGCTCGGCGTCACCACGACCACCGCGGACGCCGAGGGCGAGGTGGTGCAGACGCGGCCGACGGCCGGCGTGTCTGCGGCGGCCCTGCAGCAGGTGGTCGAGCGGTTCGCAGGGCAGATCGAGCAGCTGCCGCCCATGTACTCGGCGCTGAAGTACCAGGGTCAGCGGCTCTACAAGCTGGCGCGCGAGGGCGTCGAAGTGCCGCGCGAGCCGCGCAAGGTGACGATCCACTCGATCGAGCTCGGCGCGTTCGAGGGCGACGAGTTCGAGATGCGGGTGCACTGCTCGAAGGGTACCTACGTGCGCACGCTCGCGGAGGACATCGGCGAGAGGCTCGGTTGCGGCGCCCACGTGAGCGGGCTGTGCCGGACCGGCGTGGGGCCCTACGGCGCCGAGCAGATGGTGACCATGCAGCGGCTGGAGGACGCGGCGGCCGCCGGCAACGAGGCCCTGGATGCCCTGCTGCTGCCGCTGGACAGCGCGGTCGGGCACTGGCCGGAGGTCCGGCTGTCGGCCGACTCGGCCTATTACCTCAAGCTCGGTCAGCCGGTGCTCGTGCCCAAGGCGCCGACGCGGGGCTGGGTGCGGCTGTACGACCCGGCGAGCGGCTTTCTGGGCGTCGGCGAGATCGAGGACGACGGGAAGGTGGCACCGCGGCGGCTGATGGCGGTGCTCGGCGGTCAGCGGTCCACGGTCAGCCGTTAGCGGCTCGCGCCGGGCGCTTGCACCAGACCCTTGGGTGGCCGGACCCGAGGGCGATCGACGTCGCGAGACGGCCGGGACGACTACCCGGCGCGAAGTTGCACGGCGAAGTGTGGCAAAATTACGCGCTCGGCACAGGCCAGGTACGGCGTTGCCGGGTCCGACAGAATCTTCAACAGGCCGGTCGCCCTGAACTCATTGTTGGGGGACCACCGCAGCGCGCGGAACAGGCCATAGATGACAGGAGAAGCCGTCATGACAATGAGCACAGCAGACAAGCAGGCAATCGTCGAGCAGTACCAGCGGGCACCCAACGACACCGGCTCGCCGGAGGTCCAGGTGGCCCTGCTCTCGGCGCGGATCAGCCAGCTCACCGGGCACTTTCAGACCCACAAGAAGGATCACCACTCGCGTCAGGGCCTGGTACGCATGGTGAATGCACGCCGCAAGCTGCTCGATTATCTGAAGCGCGAGGACGCCGGGCGTTACCGCGCACTGATCGAGCGCCTCGGCCTCCGTCGTTGACCCGACGAACCCTCGCGACAGGTGATGCACAGTGATACTCGAGCCGATCCGCAAAGAATTTCAGTACGGTGAGCACACCGTCATCCTGGAGACGGGCGAGGTCGCCCGCCAGGCCGACGGCGCCGTGATGATCAACATGGGGGACACGGTCGTCCTCGTCACCGTGGTCGCCGACAGGCGGTCGGGGGTGAGCAAGGACTTCTTCCCCCTGACGGTCGACTACCAGGAGAAGACGTACGCGGCGGGGCGCATCCCCGGCGGGTTCTTCCGCCGCGAGGGCCGCCCCAGCGAGAAGGAGATCCTGACCTCGCGCCTGATCGACCGGCCGGTCCGCCCGCTGTTCCCGAAGGGCTACAACACCGAGGTGCAGATCATCGCCACGGTGAAGTCGCTGAACCCGCGTGTCGATCCGGAGATCCCGGCGATGCTCGGCGCATCCGCTGCCCTCGCGATCTCGGGCCTGCCGTTCAACGGCCCCGTGGGCGCGGCGCGCGTCGGCTACAAGGACGGCAAGTATCTCCTCAACCCGCCGGCCAGCGGGCTGTCCGAGGACACCGAGCTCGACCTGATCGTGGCGGGCACCGCGAACGCGGTGCTGATGGTCGAGTCGGAGGCGAACGAGCTGCCCGAAGAGGTGATGCTGGGCGCCGTGCTGTTCGGACACGAGCAGATGCAGGTGGCGATCCAGGCCATCCGCGAGCTCGCGGCCGCGGCCACCAAGGCGCCGATCCCCTGGACGCCCGCGGCGGTCGACGCCGAGCTGGCGGCCGCTGTCGAGCAGGCGGTCGGCGCGGCGCTCGGCGAGGCCTATCGGGTCAAGGAGAAGATGGTCCGTTACGAGCGACTGGACGCGGTGCGCGCCCAGGCCGTCGAGGTGCTCTGTGCCGGCGATTCGCCGCGCTGGGACCCGGCCGCGGTGATGGGCGCGGTGGAGAAGCTCGAGAAGAAGATCGTGCGCGGCCGGATCCTCTCCGGCGAGCCGCGCATCGACGGTCGCGACACCCGCACCGTGCGGCCGATCGTGATCCGCACGGGCGTGCTGCCGCGCACCCACGGCTCCGCCCTGTTCACTCGCGGTGAGACCCAGGCGCTGGTGGTCACCACGCTCGGTACCGAGCGTGACTCGCAGATCATCGACGCCCTCGAGGGCGAGCGGCGCGAGCACTTCATGCTGCACTACAACTTCCCGCCGTTCTGCGTCGGCGAGATCGGCCGGGTCGGCAGCCCGAAGCGTCGCGAGATCGGCCACGGCCGGCTGGCGAAGCGCGGCGTCCGGGCAGTGATGCCGACCATCGAGGAGTTTCCGTACTCGATCCGGGTCGTGTCCGAGATCACGGAGTCCAACGGCTCGTCGTCGATGGCGTCGGTCTGCGGCACGAGCCTGTCGCTGATGGACGCGGGCGTGCCCCTGCGGGGCGCCGTGGCGGGCGTGGCGATGGGCCTGATCAAGGAAGGCGACCGCTTCGCGGTGCTCACCGACATCATGGGCGACGAGGACCACCTCGGCGACATGGACTTCAAGGTCGCCGGCACCGCGAACGGCGTGAATGCCCTGCAGATGGACATCAAGATCGACGGCATCACGCGGGAGATCATGGAAGCGGCGCTCGCGCAGGCGAAGGACGGCCGGCTGCACATCCTCGGCGAGATGAACAAGGTGATCGCCAAGCCGCGCAGCGAGATGTCGGAGCACGCGCCGCGCGTCATCACCATCAAGATCGACCCGGAGAAGATCCGCGACGTCATCGGCAAGGGCGGGGTCACCATCCGCTCGATCACCGAGGAGACGGGTGCGGCGATCGACGTGGCCGATGACGGCACGGTGAAGATCTTCTCGGTCGACCGTGCGGCGGGGGACCAGGCGCGCAAGCGCATCGAGCTGATCACCGCCGACGTGCAGGTCGGGACGATCTACGAGGGCAAGGTGGTCCGGCTCATGGACTTCGGCGCCTTCGTCCAGATCCTGCCCGGCCGCGACGGCCTGGTGCACATCTCGCAGATCTCGGAGGAGCGGGTCGAGAAGGTCAGCGACAAGCTCAGCGAGGGCGACATCGTCAAGGTGAAGGTCCTCGAGATCGACAAGCAGGGCCGGATCCGGCTCAGCATGAAGGCGATCGCCGCCGAGGGCTGACGAGCTCTGCGACGGATGGTTGGATCACGAAGGGGCCGCGAGGCCCCTTCGGCGTCATGAATCCGGAAGCCTCACCGCCCAATGGGCGGCGAAAAGTCGTAGGAGTGCCGTCTGGCCGTATCATGGGCCGGACCGTCGTCGCGCATCGCGGCAGCGGGCGGGCGAACGATTCGCGGGGTGGCGACGTGAGACGGACAGGAATCTTCGGCGTCATCGGAGTCGTGCTGGCGGCCGCAATGGTGTTGCCGGCGCGCGCCGACCTGCCGGACACGGTCGAAGCGATCCGCGCGTCCGTGGTGGCGGTCGGGACCTATCAGACGACCCGACGCCCGCCGTCGGTGTTTCGCGGCACCGGCTTCGTGGTCGGCGACGGGCAGCTGGTCGCGACCAACAACCACGTCATCCCCGACAGCCTGGACGAGGCAAACCGCGAGCGCCTCGCGATCTTCGCCGGGCGCGGGAAGGCGATCGACATGCGCTCGGTCACGGTGGTGGCCCGCGACCCGGAGCACGACCTCGCCCTGCTGCGCATCTCGGGCAACCCCCTCAAGCCGCTGCGGCTCGGCAGCGAGTCGGGCGCGAGGGAGGGCCAGGCCATCGCCTTCACCGGCTTCCCGGTCGGCATGGTCCTCGGGCTGCACCACGTGACCCACCGCGGCATCGTCTCCGCGATCACGCCGATCGCGATCCCCGGGTTCGGCGGCAAGGACCTCAGCCCGCAGGCGGTCAAGGCGCTTCGCGATCCGTACGACGTGTACCAGCTCGACGCGACCGCCTATCCCGGCAGCAGCGGCAGCCCGCTCTACGATGCCGCGACCGGCGAGGTCCTCGGCGTCATCAACAGCGTGCTGGTCAAGACGACCAAGGAGGCGGCACTGGAGAGCCCGTCCGGCATCACCTACGCGATACCGGTGCGCTTCCTCAAGGCGCTGCTGGGCCGGAAAAGTGGTTAGGCGGCGGTGCGCGCCGATCAACGTGACCCGCTCTGGGCCGAGAGCTTGCGTTCCCAGTCGATCGACGAGCGCACGATGACGTCGAGGTCGTCGTAGCGGGGCGTCCAGCCGAGCTCGCGGCGGATGCGGTCGGCCCCGGCGACGAGGTGCGGCGGGTCGCCGGCGCGGCGGCCCAGCTCCTCCACCGCGATGGGCGTGCCGTTCACCCGGTGCACCGCGTCGATCACCTCGCGCACGCTGTAGCCGTGGCCGTAGCCGCAGTTGAGGGTCGTCGATTCCCCGCCGGCGCGCAGGTAGTCCAG
>Ga0208980_10000077_pt1 | contig 44614 bp, 50 predicted proteins | sample WetSurMetagenome_3_FD_187993 | JGI IMG/M metagenome (GOLD analysis project Ga0208980, IMG submission 187993) | Wetland microbial communities from Twitchell Island in the Sacramento Delta, sample from surface sediment Aug2011 Site A1 Bulk (version 2) | ecosystem: Environmental > Aquatic > Marine...
GGAGCCGAACGAACAGACAAATATCGTGTCTCCCGGCTTTGCGATATCGAGTGTTGCAGCAAGGCCAATGGGGGATGCTCCTGAATAGGTATTACCAAGCATGGGCACGACAAGGCCCGGTGCAATCTGTTCAGAGGTGAACCCCAGATTCTTTGCGACCTTCTGCGGAAACTTTGCATTCGGCTGGTGAAAGACTGCATAGGTGAAATCTTTCGGGCTCTTGCCGGTCTGTCTGAATAATAAACTGCTGGCTCCTTCGACGTGCTTAAAATAACCCGGTTCTCCGGTAAATCTCCCCCCATGGCGGGGATAGTCCTCTCCTTCACGTCGCCAGAAGTCTGGTGTATCTGTCGTGAACGAACAGGTATGATGGATGGTTGCAATGGGATCATCCCGCCCGATCAGGAATGCGGCTCCTCCTGCTGCTGCGGTATACTCGAGGGCATCGCTTGGTGCGCCTTGCGACACGTCAGAGCCGATTGCAAGACCGTACGTGATCATCTCACTTTTAACGAGGCCCATACAGGTCTGGATTGCAGCTGTACCTGCTTTGCACGCAAACTCATAATCCGCCGCGGTCATGTTTGGTGTTGCACCTATCGCTTCCCCAACTGTACATGCTGTAGGTTTTACCGCGTAAGGGTGGGACTCACTGCCTACATACACGGCCCCGATATCCTTTGGGTCGATCTTTCTTCTGAGAAGAGCATTACGCGCTGCTTCGACTGCAATCGTTGCAGCGTCCTCATCCAGGTCAGGGACCGATTTCTCAAAAACGCCCAATCCCCCGGATATATCTGCAGCGTTTGCACCCCACACTTTTGCAATCTCTTCGACTTTGATTCTGTATCTCGGTATATACACACCGTAGGTAATGATGCCTACCATTCTTTATCCCTCAAGGTACTCACAATTTTGTCAATATCCATCATCGTGCACATCACGGTGATCCGGTCCCGTTCTGCCATCTTCTCCACTATTGGGTGAACGTCAGCAATATCAAGTCCCTGTAGTACCACACATCGGGGTTTGAAGGGAGTAACGCGGATCGCAACCATCGGGGATTTTCCCGTTGAAACATTGGTGAAGACCACCGCTCTTTCTGTGCTCCACCCGTAGATGCGATTGAACTCCTCTGATGAGAATTGCATGATGGCATTCAGGCTGTTCACTACAGTATAACCAAAAAGGACCTGTTCAATGGAACCACAAAGCAGCGAGCACCCGATCGCATCAGAGAAATCTTTGAGAGGGATGGCGGTAGCATATTCATGAATATCGTAGATCACATCATCTTCGACATTGGAAAAGAGCATGGTTGAAAATTTCTGAATGTGTTTCCCCTCATTTTCTTCATCCATGGCAAGGAGCGTATCGACGATTTTGCCGACAACTGCGGTGCCAGGGCTTTTTCTTCTGCCACTCTCATAATCGCTGATGACTGAGGGTGAGACCCCGAGACGATCCGCGAGGATACCTGGTGCGATCTCGAAGTTCATGCGCCACTTTTTCAGTGCGTGCCCCGGTGAGTCCGACAGCGTAATCTCACCTGCCATTTTTTCGGCAAGCTGGTTCCGCAATCCGGATTTCATGCTCATTACAAAGAACCCGGAGTATTAAATAATTAACGAACGTGCATTCGACAGAAAACGAATCACGACGGAGGCATGTCCGGAGAGCAACCCATAAATAATAAGCACCTCAATTTTGATAAGCATGATACCCGCTGAAGATCTCCAGTGTCTCAAGGCGATTGCATTACAGGGTGGCTGCAAGAGCCCGGTTTTTGTCTCATCCCAGACTATAGGCGATATGCTTTCAATCAGCCAGCAGACAGCCTCCCGCAGGTTAAAAGGTCTTGAATCCCAGGGATTCATTATGCGGACGATTGCCGCTGATGGTCAGCATGTTACGGTTACCAGAACTGGTGAAGCAGAGCTCCATAATGAGTATCAGGAGTACTGCCGGATTTTTTCTGAACGTAACAATGGATATGTCCTTTCCGGTACGGTTGTAAGTGGAATTGGCGAGGGCAAATATTACATGAGCCTGGAACCCTACAAGCAACAGTTCAATGTGCATCTTGGGTTTGAACCATACCCGGGAACCCTCAATATACGTCTTCCCAGCTCAAGTCTCCCGATACGCAAAAAGATTGATAATCTCAACTGGATCCGGATCAAGGGCTTCTCAACTGACGGCAGAACGTTTGGTGATGCAAAGTGCCTTCCGTGCCGAATTGGCACCATACCCTGTGGCATTGTCGTACCCGGAAGGACACACTATCCCGAAGACATCATTGAAGTGATCGCTCCGGTTGCGCTGCGCAGGAAACTTGGTGTAGGGGATACAGATACGGTGACTGTCGAGGTGGGGTAGTGATTGACGATGCTCTGGCAGCCTTGAGGGAAGGAAAATTTATCCTGCTTTACGATTTTGACGACCGTGAAGGAGAGACGGATTTTGCAATCAGGTCTGATGCGGTTACTCCACGCCATATTGTGCAGATGCGCAAAGATGGCGGTGGCTTGATCTGCACTGCGGTACACCCGACTGCAGCTCTGCGCCTTGGACTGCCTTTTGCAAGCGATGCCCTCAGGGCAATATCGGTGGCAGAACGGGAGGGGGACATTCCCTATGACAGAAAGAATCACTCCTCCTTCTCTCTCTGGGTAAACCACCGGAATACGTTCACCGGCATCACTGACCGGGACAGGACGCTTACTGTCAATGCGATTGCCGAGCAAGTAAAACGGGCACTCAACGGCGGCTCTGTGAACTTCCACGAGGTCTTTCGTACCCCGGGACACATGGCACTCCTGCGGGCTGCGGATGGGCTTCTTGACCAACGGAAAGGGCAGACCGAGCTTTCAATCGCGATGGCACAGATGGCCGGTATCACTCCGGCAATCACCATCTGCGAGATGCTGGATGATGAATCCGGCTATGCTCTGTCAAAAGAAGATGCAAAACTCTATGCACGCAAACACCGTCTTATTTTTGTGGAAGGTCCTGAAGTGCTGGAGCGGTGGGAAGCGCAGACACACCATCCCTGATAAAGAAACAATGATCACTTTTTTGCAAGTCTTTCCAGTGTTTCCCTTGGTAGCATTTTTGCAATGCTTATTTTTGTGGGACAACGCCCTAGTTTCAGGCCCAGTTTCTTTGCCTCATCTTTGAGTACTTTCGTGTCAATGTCCTTGATAAGTGTACTAAACTCTTTTGGCTCCATAGGGATCGGAGAGTGATTAGTACACAATGAAATAAAGTTTCCTTTTGATTTAGTAAAAAAATTAATTATATCTTAATCTGTGCCAGTGCATCGTACGCAGTTTTCCGGAACACAGCAACGTCAATAGTCGGATATTGTTCTTTTGCTTTTTCAACATCTGGTCCCACGCCTGTTTTGAACACACTAATCCGGTCAAGCGTTCGTGCAGCGGTATCCATTACCCAGAGATCGCGGGTCTCCTTATCAACGATTGTAATTGATTCCACCCTGACGGAAACGAGGAATGCTCCGTCAGGTGTCTGGTACAGGTTGGGTTTTCCGATAACAGAGACAAATGCCGGTGTGTCGATTTTTGCGATTTGTTGCATCGCCTCCGGTTGGTAACTACCTGCCATTACAAAGAATGTTCCTGAAGGGTCAACAACTCTTCCACGGTAGAAAATGTTCTGGTCTCCCTGACGCTGCTTTTCGGTCAATGTACCAACAAGAAATATCCTGTTACAGCGCTCTCCCGTCGGGAGCAGCACAAATGTCGGACTCTTCTCATCATCGCCATCCTTGAACTGGTACCGGCACTCACGAAGCTCCGCCGCAAAAACCCGTCGTGCCGGCTCGCGTTCGAACGCACCTTCCTTACGTCCTGTCTCCTTTGGGTTTGTACTCATGACGCACCCCCTGCCCTGTTTAGGAGTGCTGTGTGTTCTCCGCTCTGATATGTCAGACGCTCACAGGTGTTCACCAATATACGGTTATCGATCTCCCTGCCCTCGCAGATTATATAGCGCCCGAGTACCGCATCGCGCATCCTGAGGAATACTTCATCCATTCCAAGCGGGTTGTTCTCAGCAATCTCCTGCGCTGCACCGAGTGTTATTCCCGTAAGAGATTCCACGACTTCGCGCTGGAGCAGGATATTATGTGTTTTTTCACCATCATCGAGCCACCCTTTAATCCGTAAATCATAAACGAATTTTGGCTGGATTTCATGGACAGGACAATAATTCTGACGTGACAGGGCACGATTACACCCTTCTACCGGGCAGCGCTTGATAATCCCGGAACCAGGTGCGATATGTACGATGGCACCCCTGACAGCAACATTCCCCCCGCTTACCGATATGTCACCATCGTCCTGCATGAGGGTTGCTGTGTTCAGGTTGAGTGACAGTCGGCCGTTGAATTCGTCTACCATAGCATAGAAAATGTTGTAGACAGAGCCCACCGTGAGTTTATCCCGCCCCGCTTCCTTCCACATCACAAATTTGATAGTCCCCGTCTCATCCCCCAATAGACCGGACTGGAGCATCCTCTCATGGGAAGCATCCCACTCCTGGATCACCTTTGCGCGAACACTACCAACACCAGTATGAAGATTAACAATCGGAACTGTACTTGGGATAAGGGCTCCATCGGTTGCACTCTCTTTTACCGTCGTGCCAGAGTGTATCTTCAGGCTTGCGATACCTTTGAACTCGTCTACAACCGCTGATTCTATATGGTACCACAAGCCCCTGGTCATCTCAGGTGCATTCGACTTTGCCCATGCCACGAACCGCATGCCCCCGGAATCATCTGCAATAATCCCACTCTGGGCAATTGATGGCGATGCAGGTGTGGAGAGTGCGACAACCTTACCTTCAATGGTTACCCATTCACCGGGTGTCACGTCCGCGATCTTTTTCTGTTCAGCAGTACTGCCGCTCTTTCCACCACTACCTGTTCCCGCAGTGGGAAGGTTGAACTCTTTTGCAAGTTCATTCGTTACACTGCGTTCCGCCTCGGAGGGTTGTACACCGAACTCATTGACTAGACGGCGGAGTTTGCTCTCGATCTTCGTTGGATCGACCTCTGTTCCTTTCTCTGAAAACTTTCGGGAGATTCTTTTTGCTGCTTCGGAAAAGTCCATTCATACATCTCCAGGTACTCATCGGTTCTGATCATGCGTATATATTGCGAAGTGTGCATGGTGAAAGTAAACCGCCGCAATCGTGAAGTTTATGTTTTACAACAGTGACTAAGAGAACATGGTTGAAATTACCGCTGACAGCACGATTTATGATCTCTTAAAAGCGAAACCAGAATCTTCTGAAGTACTCTTCAAGTTTGGTATGGGCTGTGTCGGATGCGCGATCGCCCGGGGCGAAACTATCCGCGAGGCAGCCGAAGCTCATGGAATTCCGTTACCTGAGCTCCTTTCCGCGCTTGGAATTAAAGAGTAAAAAAGAGTAAATTTTTCATTCTTTTTTTCTATCGCGCAAGCGTATAAGTTCAGTACGTGAAGATAAGGGAAATTCATTAAGGTAATTTGCAATTTCAGGTTCATGCAGGAGCGTACACTTGGCACAGTTCCACACCCTTCCCCCATTTGAACTTTCCATCCACTGCCCGAGATTCTCGTCCTCGCAGGGGTAGAACGGGCAATAACAAAAATCGCACCGCTGGCCGGGAAAGTGGCAGGGAAAGTACGGGCAGTCATGCGGTGATAATGCTACCCAGTGCTCCCCCTTGAAGCGGCTGAAAATGAAAAATGATGGGTGGGCAGACGGATCTGCCGAATCGTGACGTCTGATGGCTTCCGGTATGCCATGAAGTACTGCTTCGCGAATACGCTGACCAGCATCCGTGCTTCTCCCGGCATACTGGTGTCGTATCTCTCCCTCACACCCTGCTATTACGGCATCAGTGGGAGTACCGGTGAGCGGGAGACTCATTGCCTGCAATGCCTCGGCTTTTGCCTCCGTGGCAACCATGATCGTTTCGAGCAGCGCCGCATCTCCCATCCCCTCGTTGCTGCATACAATAATGTTAATTGTGCCGGCATTCGCCGGAGGTTCGCGTCGGACACCGGCAGTGATGAATACCGTAATATAATCATACTGGGTTATGCAGCATTCCTGAACAGGCACTGCAGTGAGAAGCCCAAAAAATTCCCGGTTAATGCCAGCACCGGCTGCAATGAATTCCAGCATCTTTTCGGGATCCTCATGGATCCAACCGGCAGGAACGGTATGGTTCATGAGGGTTGTTACCGGGCGGATACCCCCGGCGATTCCGGTACTTGCAGCACGGAATTTCCCGCGGATAAAAAGAGTATTTGTATCGAAATGGTATCTCATGCAACGGAATATCGCATGCGGTCCTTGAGTTCCTGCTGTTTACTGGCGTTCCAGCCGGAGACATCCTGAAGATAGCCGGTTACCCTGCTTATCTGGGTGACATCATGAGAACCGCAGTCAGGGCAGACGGGTTTCCCGCATAGGGGGCAGTACTCAATACCCGAGATGATCTCATGGGTGCAGTGGCAGTGGTCAAGAGGACACATGACCTCGATATGAGTCTCGCCGCATTTCGGGCACGGTTTTTCCTCCACGATAAGGTGACAGGTGTGGCACTTGTATTTACGCTCCTTTTCCGGAATATCGTCCAGACGCTTGTATTTTTGAGCCAATGTTCGTTGTTCTGCAGTCCAATCCATACTATAACATTGTACAAGTCCTTAATAAATATTTAGAACCTTTTAGTTCAATGAACGGTCAATATCTGGATAATCAGCCGCGCATACCCGGATCTGGTCACAGAATGGAGGTTATTTATATATTGTTACGCCGAACGAACTCGGCCAAAACCCATTGCCGCGTTGCCCGGGTTGTCTGCCTCATAGATCGCGCGACCCACAATGATTCCGTCAACGAGTCTGGCGATCGCATCGGCATCCCCGCCCTGAGCACCGATACCTGGTGAGAGGATCTTCCGGTTGCCAACGATATTTCGCAGCACGGATACCCGGTCAGGACGGGTAGCAGGAGCTATGATACCATCTGCCCCACACTCCATTGCAAGATGAGCGATACGCTCCGCGGTCCCTCCCTGGAAGAATTCTGTAGCGCCCGGGTGGCTCATCTCTGCTACAACGAAACACGCACTCCCGTAATCAGAAGAGATGTCGACACAAGCCTGCACGGCGTCTTTTCCGGTGAACCCGTGGCAGATGATGGATGAGAACCCTGCATCAAATACCTGCTCAGCGATCAGCCGGTTCGTATTTGGGATGTCGGCTACCTTGAAATCAGCGATGAGCGGGAGATCTTCTTCCTCAAGCTCCCGCGCTATAGAAAGTCCGCATGAGAGAATAAGCGGGTAACCAAGTTTGATACCATCAAGATATGGTGCGCATGCATGTGCAATAGCAAGCGCCTTCTTCTTTTCAGGTACATCGAGCGCAAGAATCAGTTCAGTCATATTACAACCGCTCCAGAACTGCTGCGACTAGTATAGGGAGGGTTATTGTCGCGTCGCCATACACGGTAACTGCCTGTGCCTCTGCCGTGATCTTTCCCCACGAGCGGGCTTCATCAAGGGTAGCACCGGAGAGTCCGCCGAGATCCGGGCGGTCCCCGGTAAGCTGGACTGCATAGTTAAAACCGTTGGGAGTCATCAGCATGCTCTGGAGAATGAAGTTTTTCGGCACACCGCCGCCAACCAGGAGTGCACCGGCTTTTTTTGTGGTGAAGCAGGTATCCATGAGGGCCGGCATATCAGCGAATGCATCGACCGTTACCGTATTTGTCTGAGAGAAAAGCCAGTATTGGAGACCGACCATCGAATCCTGGACTGCGGGACAGTAAACGGGGATATTTTTTTTCGCAGCGGTATGGAGGATGCCGGATTTCAGGTGATTTCCGATGTGATTGAGAAGCCCGGAAATCGAGATTGTGCTACCGGGTTCGAGTTTGTTAAAGACGTTCTGCATGAAATCCTCAAAGTGCTCAAAAGCTTCGTTAGGGAGGTAAACATCGTAAATACGGTTGATTTCGTCATGCCGGAGCTCAATGTCATTGCAGAACGCAGTACCGTGGAAGTGCCGGCACCCGATCGCCTCGATTATGTCATGGGTAAGATTTGCGCCGGTCGATACAAGCACATCGATATGCCCGGCTTTCACGAGATCGGAAACGATCCCGCCCATACCGGCAGGTACCATCGCGCCGGCAAGTCCGAAGAATTTTGTTGCCTGTTTATCGCGCAGCATCTGTTCATAAATGGTTGCCGCTCTTGACAGTGCCCCGCCATTATACGCACCGGCTTTTCCCATCGCAATGACCAGCTCATTCACGGTCATCTTCGGTTTTACCTTCAGCTGGGTAACCGGCTCATCGCATCGCAGTGTGATATATAACCCTCCGGTTGTTGTCATACTCTTGTTTTTCTAAGGCTTAACAGTGTATCACAAGATTATTCCTGTTTCCGTTAATTTTTAGTTCATCCCTTACAAACCCACGCAGAAAAATGGAAGGTACATCGTTCAAAACTGTTCATAATTCATGGTCTTCTCCAGGTGCCAATTGTTCAAGTACCAGAGAAATTACTCCAATTCAATAACCATACTTCAACAAAATTATCCGTACCCGAACCAATTATTATCCAAATGCCGGAATCTAAAAAATCAGATACCATTGCATCAATATCTTCATCCAATCAGGCCGAGGTTTTTCTTCAGACACTTGAACCCTTACAGGATCTCCTCGCCCGCCGGCTGGTTCAGGATTGCCACGCGATTACTGATCACGACCTGAATTATACAATTCTTTCATCAATTCTCCAGGTCCTCTTCCTTAGAACCGGACAGGATTGCGGGTTTGTAGAGCCCGGAACACTTGCCCTTCTTGCTGGAAGTGAAGGTATCAGCCGACGCATGGCGCGTTCGTGTTCAGATGCCGGGCTCAGCCCGAATATCCTCTTCGAGAAAAGGCCAGACGGCCCCAACCCCCTACCCGCTGTTCCAGATGATGAGCTTCGAGAAGTTATACGATTAATGGATTCGGAGAAATTTCCCGTGCCCATGTCCACGCTCCCAATTGGGCATCTTGCTGTAGTCTTCGAACACTTATTGGGGACAAGGATTCATATCAGCGAGGGATTCCGCGTAACGCATGTCGCAAAGTCTGCGGTGCTCTATACGGGAAGCGTTAACGTCCCGAACGAGGCAGTAGTCGCTTATGTCGTAAAGGAAGCGATTGGCAATCTGATCAGGGAACCGGAATCAGAACGTGGAACGGGGATCCGGATACTTGATCCCGCGTGTGGTTCTGGGATATTTTTACTTGCTGCGTACCGGTACCTTGCCCATCATCAGATCCAAGATACGGATCCTCGGGAAAAAAGAGTAGAATTACTGCGGGAATTGTCACGCCAATCAGTTTATGGCACCGACATCGATCCCGAATCAGTCAGTGTGGCTCGTTTTATCCTTCTGCTTTCATTCATTGAGGAGTGCAGGTTTTCAGGATCAGGAAATATTTTATCAGACCGTTTGCGGGAAATCTGTTTGTGCCTGAAAAGTTCGATCCGGTGCGGCAACGCCCTGATAGCAATGGACTACTTTTCGGGCCAGCAGGAGCATCCATTCAATGCAGAGGAACGCCACAAGGTTAATGCTTTTTCATGGCAGCAGGCATTTCCGCATGTCTTCGATAATCTGGGCTTCGATGCGATTATCGGAGCGCCCCCCTCTTACAAGCCTTTTACCATAAAAGCACGGGACGAGTACTTTCAGACACATTACGATGTTTACGCAAAAGGTGCCGGGATTTATGGTTATTTCATCGAAAAGGGCTTTCAGCTACTTCGTCCCAAGGGGTCGCTTGCGTTTGTTATTCCGGAAACATTTCTCCGAATTAACGATGCACGCCCCTTGCGGAAATTTTTGCTAACGAAGCAGATCGAGGAGATCGTGAACCTTTGTGATCTGACGGTTTTCAAAACCGCGAACACGTATCCGTGTATCCTCCGGGTATCGAACAACAAACCGAATAAAGAATTCTGTGTTTCAACCGTTGAGACTGTTGATGTCCCTGACCTTGCCGGTTATGTTAACGCACGAAAGCACCCAATTGATCAAAGAACACTCACAGATGGCGGGTGGACGCTAAGCGATACGCGGAAAGAGAATCTGCTGAAGAAGCTGCAGAGCGTGGGGACCCCGTTGGAAGAGTATGTGATGGGAGCGGTCTATTACGGGATAAAAACCGGGTTGAACAAAGCCTTTGTGATTGATGATCAAACAAAGGAGAAATTGATTGAAGAAGATCCAAAGAGTGAGGACTTGATCAAACCATTTGTATTTAGTAAAGATATCAAGCGATATCATCCCCCCAGAAGTGGTAAGAATATTATTTTAATACCGAAAGGGTGGACACATACTCAATCGGGCGTTGCGAAAAACAAATGGAGATGGCTGAAAGAAAATTATCCGGCGATTGCTCACCATCTTGAGCCGTATGCCGAATCAGCTGAAAAAAGATTTGATAAAGGGGATTTCTGGTGGGAGCTCCGGGCCTGTGATTATTATTCAGAATTTGAAAAACCAAAATTAATTTATGTAATTGTTCAAGTGAAACCAGCATTCACTTTCGATGATCAGGGAATCGTTTATTCGAACAATGCTACGTTTATACTTCCCCAAAAAAATTTACTTCTGTTAGGAATCTTAAACTCAAAACTCGGATGGTTCTTAATCTCCACTTATTGTACACAAATTCATGGAGGTTATCAGCTTATTTTTCAATATCTTGGTAAGATCCCCATCTACACTATCGATTTCGACAATCCGAATGACAAAATCCGGCATGACCGAATGGCCACGCTCGTGACTGAAATGCTGGAACTGCAAAAACACATAAGTCATGCAAAGACAGATCAGGAAAAGCGACTCATCACACAGGAGATCGAGTCGACTGACCGGCAGATCGATTCGCTGGTATATGGGTTATACGGATTGACGGCCGACGAGATCAAAATAATCGAAGAATGAGGCTTAAAACGAAAATAGACCCCTTATGGGCGATTTCCTGAAAAACGGTGTTCTTTTCACTTTGACCGTGCTATACCCCCCTCCAAAAAGGGGGATGTTTGCGGCCCGCTAAATTGCAGGGTTAAAAATGGTTATAATTGGCCTTTTTCACAAATTACCGGTTTTAATCAGTATTTTCCAAGCGCGTGGACACAATATCCCGTGCGAAAAAAACGACCATCGTCCGTTTGCCAAACGGAGCATTTTACGGGGTTATTTGACTTCATCCCTCTTTTCAGCTTGGTTTTTAGCAAGGAGCGGTAAAGGAATATCGAGCCGGTAAGGGGCCTTTTCCCAGTCCTTCTCCCGGAAGTGGGTGTTCCGGTAATTTTCTGCAGTATTGAACTCAATTTCCGCGGTCGTTTCCGGCAGGATGTAGAACCGGCGCCAGGCCCTCTCATTCTGCGTCCTGATCCAGAGCTCGCGGAGCACGTACCCCGGAAGAGGAAGTGCCCGGAGGGCATTTACTTCATCCGGGAATTTTTGTTCAATGATGCAGTCATCACTGATGGCGTACCGGACTTTTTTCAGCATCACCGCGACAACCGCAGCGGTGCGGTATATCAGCCCATCGAATGATATCGCTGGATCGGTGTTTACCAGCCAGTGGAATCCCATCCGTTTGGCGCAGATCTGTGCTTCATCCCGTATTGTTGTTGCCCGTCGTCCTCTGATTGTATTCCTCCCTTTTCTATGCGCAGGAATTCACGCATCGGTTTTCAGGAAAGAATGCCGCGGAGGTAGATACGCTTTGTTGTGGGAAGGTTTTGCCTTCGTCAACAGGAGCAACCTTTCGGATGCCAATGAATGTATCAATATTCCGGTTCGCCCCGGCACAGAGGTTTTGCCAGGTGTCTCCGTGCAGTTGGCGGTACTTCATACCATCCCGGTTTTAGCGTCCTTGAAATTTCCTTAATCTCCTGTTCTTTTGCATGTGCGCCGCACTTTTTACACTTGTAGCCTTTCCCGGTACCGTCGCTTGTCATGCGTTTATTACAGGTAGTGCAGATTGGTGGGCGTGAGGTCACCGGATGTGCAAGTGAAACAATGTTGATTTTTTCAAGATTGATACTCCCTTTCTTGAAACTCCCGAATGCGATAACTTCATCGCCCGGAACAAGCTGGCGGATGATCTGCCGGAAATTTTTTGTGGGTTCGTACGCCATACACCGCACGGTGAGATTGCCATCACGCATTGTGAATGAGACATGTCCTCCGGTTGTGGTTGAGGGAGCGTCCGCTACGATGCCCTCCACCCGGTACGATAACCCTTCGCAAAGGTCACCAATTCTACCATTGAGGAGATGTGCATCCGTTCCTTCGTTCGTGACCCAGATCTGTTCAATTCCCGGTTCTTCCGATTGGACCATCTGGCGGGCAACCGTTACCCACGAAGGACTTTCACCCCGTATACCAAAAAGGACCGGATCGGGAGTATGCGGCACGCAGACCACAACATCATTTGCTGTATCTACGGTGTCCCATGTGTGCGGGAACGTTTTCTTTTCCGCATCGAATAAACTTTGCCGGTCAACCTTGCGGGGAGTACCCCAGTTTTCCGGGTGCCGGTACACAAGGATTTCAGAAGTGCAATCCTCAAACACGCTTGCGACCGCAGCAGTAGCGCCAACCAGGCCGCGCTTGTTTTTGTACCCGTGGTAGAGGGCTCCAGCCGCTTCCAAAACTTCGATTGCCTCGTCGATCTGGCAAAAATCTGTTACTGCTTTAATATAAAATGCCGGATCCGGCGGTGTATCAACTACAACAACCCCGGGATTGGTATTATTACAGGAAAAATCAGCAAGCTCTTCAACAGCTGAACACGCGATCGCAAATGCACGGTTCCTGTCTCCTGCAACATCGAGTGCAATCGCGGCGTTACCTCGTGTCTTCCATGTGACATTCGGATTGAGCCTGACGAGCCGCGCCTCACGCACTCTCATACGTTCACGGAATAGGCGACCTGCAAGGACTGCCCCGAGGTATGTAGTGCACATCCCTTGGGGTGAGTCCGTGTCATCAATCCCAATGAGCATATCTATATTAATATACCCTCAGGGTATATCCATTCTTAACGGAAATGTCACAGGATCGCCAGATTCAGCTCGTTACAAGTGTAATGATCACCGCAGGTTTTGACGTTTCGGAACGGTTCTCCATCCGTCCAAGGAGTTTTGACCTTATCGCCCGCAACAATGGGACACTGCTTGTCATTAAAGTTGTATCCCACATCGACAGTGTAAGCGAAGAGGTGGCATTTGACCTTGAAGTGATCTCGCGCCATCTTGGGGGGGTCCCGCTGGTAGTTGGTGAACGGGCCCGTGACGCAGAGCTTGAACGCGGGGCTGTGTATGTACGATACGGTATTTTTGCTATCAGTCCCTCAACACTCTATGACTATTTTGTAGAGATGATCCCCCCCCTCGTCTATGCATCTCCCGGTGGACTTTATGTAAACATCGATGGTGAGGTGCTGCGTGATCTCCGCGAAAAACGTAGTATGTCGCTGGGGGATCTTGGGCAGGTGCTTGGTGTATCGCGACGCACCATCAGTAAATATGAGAGCGGTATGGGTACTACCCTTGATGTGGCGATCCGTATTGAGGAATTTTTTAATACCGGCGTGGTAAAATCCATAAATCTTATCCTTCACGAGCCACCCAAAGTGATGGAGGTTCAGGACCGTGACGAAGGGATCGGCAAGCAGACCCCGATGGAATTTTTAAAACAGATAGGCATGCAGCTCCACACACTCCACGGTGCCCCGTTCCAGGCACTTCTTACCTTTGAGAAACATACCATTCTGACCGGCTATGGTCCAGCAGATAAAGTCATTAAACGCGCCGCTCTTATTGGAAATATCTCACAGATCGCAAAGAAGCATGCGATGTGTGTTATTACGGATCATTACAAGCAGAAAAAGATAGGAAAAACACTCGTAATCGGGGAAGATCGACTCCACCGGATTACTGATGGTTTTGAGCTTCTCGATATGATCGGTGAATAATCCATTTTAGATAATGTTTATATAGAACCACAAACCAATTTTAGTGCTAAAAGTGGTGATTTTATGTCACAGCAACTTGGTGGACAGCAGATACTTATTCTCAAAGAAGGCAGCACCCGTACCCGGGGCCGCGACGCTCAGGGTATGAACATCACCGCCGCAAAGGCAGTGGCAAGTGCAGTCAGGACCACACTGGGTCCAAAGGGTATGGACAAGATGCTCGTCGATACAATCGGCGATGTCGTGATCACGAACGATGGTGTCACAATTCTCAAGGAAATGGACATCGAGCACCCGGCCGCAAAAATGATGGTTGAGGTCGCAAAGACGCAGGATGATGAAGTTGGCGATGGTACAACCACTGCCGTCGTTATTGCCGGTGAGCTTCTCAAGAAGGCAGAGGATCTCCTTGAGCAGGATGTTCACCCGACCATTATTGCCGCAGGCTACCGTCAGGCTGCCGAAAAGGCGCAGGCTATCCTTAAGGAAATCGCATTTGATGTTAAGGCGACCGATAAGGTGATGCTTAAAAATATCGCAGGAACCGCAATGACCGGCAAGGGTGCAGAGGCATCCAAGGATAAGCTCTGCGACCTTGTTGTCAAGGCAATCACGATGGTTACCGATGATGATGGCACAGTTGACATCGAGAACATCAAGGTCGAGAAGAAGACCGGTGGAAGCATTGAGGACTCGGAAATTGTTGAAGGAGTACTCATTGACAAGGAAAGAGTCCACCCGTCGATGCCAAAGAAAGTCATCAATGCAAAGATCCTTTTGCTGAACGCGGCAGTCGAGTTCAAGAAGACTGAAGTTGATGCAGAGATCAACATTACCAGCCCCGACCAGCTCCAGGCATTCCTTGACGAGGAAGAGCGTATGGTCAGAGGCATTGTCGATAAGGTTGTCGCAAGCGGCGCAAACGTTCTCTTCTGCCAGAAGGGTATTGACGACATTGCCCAGCACTACCTCGCAAAGGCAGGAATCTTTGCTACCCGCCGTGTTAAGAAGAGTGACATGGAAAAGCTCGCCCGTGCAACCGGTGCCAGCCTTGTCTCCTCGATTGACGCGATAAGTAAGGAAGAACTCGGAAAGGCAGGACTCGTTGAGGAACGCAAAGTTTCCGGCGAAGAGATGACCTTTGTCGAGCAGTGCAAGAATCCCAAGGCAGTATCAATTATCATAAAGGGTGGGACTGAGCACGTAGTTGACGAACTTGAACGTGCGATCCATGATGCACTCCGTGTTGTTGGCGTTGTTGTCGAGGACAAGAAAGTCGTCGCCGGTGGTGGCGCACCAGAGACTGAACTCTCTCTCCGTCTCCGTGAATACGGTGCAACGGTTGGCGGAAGAGCGCAGCTCGCCATCGAAGCATTCGCTTCAGCTCTCGAGATTATCCCAAGAACCCTCGCAGAGAATGCAGGACTTGACCCTATCGATATGCTTGTCGAGATTCGTGCAGCTCACGAAAAGGGTAAGAAAACATACGGTCTGAACGTGTTCGAGGGCAAAGCAGTCGACATGAAGGCAGCCGGTGTCGTCGAGCCACTCCGCGTTAAGACGCAGGCAATCTCCTCGGCTGCGGAAGCGGCTATCATGATCCTGCGCATTGACGATGTCATTGCATCGTCCAAGAGCCACGCACCTGAGGGTGGCATGCCCCCCGGTGGCATGGGCGGTATGGGTGGCATGGGCGGCATGCCCCCCGGAATGGGCGACTACTAATTCTTTTTTTTTAATTTTTTTCGTGCTCTTTTTCAGATGTTTGGTGCAGTTCGTTTCTTCCCGATAATTTTTTTAATGAAATCTGGTATGAATACACCACAAAAATGGAGATTGGATGTTTTTGAAATGTTTAAATAAATCTGAAATATTTACTGGAATCAGGCTAGATCCCGCTCTATTTTCGGGATTTTTTAAATAATTATCTAAAACAGAATTTTGTTGAATCCAAAAAAAAAGATCTCTCTTTTTATCGCGCTTTCTTTTGTTGTGGCAGTATTCGAACCAGGGGCGAACGAATCACATGTGTACATCGTTCTTAATAATTACTGCACCTTTCATGTCAGGGTATTTGGGGTCGGTGATCTCATATGTTCCTTCCCATGAACCAAAGGTATAGGTCCATGTTGCACCTGGTATAATTTCCCCGGAATTAAACCCGCCCTCCGATGAGCTCATCTTTAAAGAATGGACCGTCTCATCATCATTTTTCCAGGTGATTCCTGTATGGGGAAGAACGGTCAGTACCGGGGGAACAAATGAATTATTCTTTATATGGATGAGAGTGACGACTTTGCCTGTCGGTGATTCGGTCCTTTTTGTTGTGGGAGGCTGTGTTGTTACAACTGTGGTTGGTATCGAAGTCGGTACAACCGTTAATTCCGCGGTTGGAATGGTGGTGCTAACAATCGTAGGTGATGTGGTAGTTACTGGTTCTGGTACAGGCTGCTGGGTACATCCCGTGAAAGCTACAAACACGATCACAAGAATAAATAAACCGATAAATTTCTTCATGGAATGTAAATTGTTTTCACCCTATAATTAAATTTACTTACCTGTTCGTGATATTTTGCCCCGCGCAGTCCAAAAAAATCGCTAGACATTCGAAATACTGGAATGGGGCTCAAATTTCCTGCTTTTATCCTGGTAAAGAAAAAAATTTTACCTGAATAGTATGGTGATAGTATCGAAGAGGACTGGAGTGTACTATAAGAAATTTGTTTTCCGATGCCATCAAATCCGACGCTGGTTCATTGAGACTGGTTGTTTCTTGTGCAACAGATTAATGAACCCGGACATATCCAGTATTTCCCATGAGTGACCGGTTTATTTTTACAAAAATCAACACAGACTGTTACCATTGCAAGCAGGTGGCAGACCAGATCATAAAAGCAGTACCGTACCAGGCACAGGTTGCGTGTGAAAATTGTGGCATGACCCGTATCTTTATTCCCCGTATTGAAGATATCTCTCAGCCGGGAACATACACCCCGATTAAGTGTTTCGAAGTCTGGAACCTTCTTGAAACTGCGGAATGCAGAAACTGCCACGTAACCGGTCCGCATGAAATAACTATAGGTTGCCGCCATTTTACCGTCCGGTGCAATAACTGCAGGTTCACCCATTTTTATTTATTCGATCTTGAGTATTTAGCAAAGGACACACTCAAGGTATAAACCACACCCATTACGCTGGCAATCCCGGGTGGCGAAAAGGAAAAAGGCTATGAGGTATACTTACCCGGTTATGGTAAGGTCACGACGCTTTTTAGGATCTTTTATTGAGGTATTGATCCTTTTCTGGTAGTTTTTTAAGATCCCCTTGAGCTCTGATCGGAGTTCAGGGTTTTTCGTTAAAAAAATGAACATGACCGTGGTATCTGCAATGATAAGCGGGGATACGCCTATCAACCGGGTCACATCTGTTGCTTTCGAATCGGGATCACTCCTCCCAAAAACACGGTTTCGCTGGAAATGCTGGTAGATCATCAGAATGGATTCGTTATCGAGCTGATCCCATAACCCTCTAAGCTCGGCAAATGAGAGATGTTTTTCTGTGTAATTGTTCTCTTTGATCCCAATATCCGGGTCGATGAAGAGGAGACATGCTTGGGGGAAGTGTTCAAGAATACCGGAAAAATAAGTGGACCGTGTCGCTTGTGAAAAAGTCTCCTCCTTCTCGATCCGAACCCGCACTTTTTTTGTTCCGATGCTCTCCTTGAGTTCTTTGAAATATTCCTTGAGGGTTCTGTAATAATTGTCCACATCCTCTTTTGTGCGAAAACGCCGGAAACATTCGATGAGGTTTTTATTCCTGCATCCCGGATTACCCCGGAACCGGGGATAATAGGCGGTCAGCATGGGGATGATGACAAGGCGGTCGATTTTCCCATGAAAATTTTTGAGAATATCGGTAATGAGATCGTATTTAAAAAGGTCTTTTGGGTCCCCGAAAAATTTTGCATTCATCTGTTCACCCTCATACGGGGATATGTACTTGGTGGATAAAAAAAGGTTGTGGGTGGAGGAACTGCTTATTTTTCTTCCCGTACCATCTCAATTGCTTTTTTCGGGCACTCGTTCGCGCAGATACCACAGCCCTTGCAGAAAATCAGGTCAACATTAAGATCGGTATCGATTGCACAATCCGGGCAATACATCTCACAGAGACCACACTGGTTGCACTTCTCTTTATCCACGACTGGTTTAAAGACACGCCAGGTTCCGGTTTTTCCCGCTGCCCCTTCTGTTGGTTTGCTCATTGCGAGGCGTTGACGATCCTGAATCATGACCTCATCTCCATGAATGCCGCTTCAGCTGCCTTTACATTGCGCTCATCAGAAAACATCTCCCGGATTGACTTTTTTGCCGAATCGACGGAGATAACCCCCATCTTTGCAAGTGCCCCGAGCACAGGCGTGTTCAGGATAGGGCTTCCCGCAACGACAAGATTCTCCCTGAGTGCAATACCGGTCAGGTCAACATGACTTGTCGAAAAGCCGGCAAATTCCTTTTTGTGGGCACTATTTACGAGTACTTTTCCACCGCTTTTCAATCCCTGAAGTACATCGACAACTTCCATTACGGTCGCGTCGAGCACCACGACCATGTCTGGTTTCTTTATCTGACTGTAGATCTTAATAGGGGTATCATTTATCCGGACGAAAGAAACGATTGGTGCACCCCTCCGTTCAGCCCCATAGAACGGGCATGCAGTTGCGTACTTCCCATCATGGATTGCGGAGAGGGCAAGGAGCCGTGCGGCAGTAACCCCGCCCTGTCCGCCCCGTGAGTGGATACGAATCTCAAACATTGTCACTCACCCCAAACCAGAACTCTTCACCGATATGACGCTTCCTGATGAAATCCGCAATATCTTCATAGGTGACTTCCTGGCCTCCGAGGCCGGCAATTACGCTGTACAGCTCGGTTTTTAACTGAGCCTGGATGGATTTTGCGAGTATTCCCCCAAAACCAAACGAATAGTCGCGGTCGATCACGACAACCTCCTTTCCTTTCAGATCGAGTTTGGGGAACGGTCGCAGCCAGCGCAGGCGCATCGAACCTGCCTTAATACCTTCATTCCTGAGCACATCAATGGCGACTTCGGCCTCCTTGCCAAGGGTACCCATTGACACAACGACTACATCAGCATCCTCACACTGGTAGTCTTCAGTGAATCCATATATCCTGCCAAAGCGCTTTGCGAAGTCCTTCTCGGTTGTCTCAATTATTTTAACCGAGTCACGCATCGAGCGTTCGATATCCCAGCGGAATTTAAAATGCTGGTCAGGGCCGGTGAGCCCTCCATATCCTGCAGGATTCTTCGGATCAATGGCATGGGGAAGATTCATCGGAGGAATAAAATCCCCAATTTCAACAGTATCAAGCGGCTGCATGATATGACTCAGGGTGAAACCGTCAAGGTTCACCATTACCGGCAACAGTACTTCCTTATGTTCGGCAATCCGGAATGCCATCAGCGTCGCATCGTATGCTTCCTGCACGGAGCTCACGTACACCTGTAGCCAGCCAGTGTCACGTTCCTGCATCGCATCAGTGTGTTCCGCCCAGATATTCCACCCGGGACCAATGGATCGGTTTACGTTTGCCATAACAACAGGCAGACGTGCGCCCGCTGCCCAGTTTGTCATTTCATGCATATACAAAAGACCATGGGAGCTTGTTGCGGTGAATGTCCGTACTCCGGTGATACTCGCACCAATGCATGCGGCCATCGCGGAGTGTTCACTTTCCACTGGAATATAACGACTTTTAAGTTCTCCTGTGGACACAAATTCTGCGATCTGTTCTACGATCTCTGTCTGGGGTGTAATCGGGTAAGCAGCGACTACTGCCGGCTGTACCTGTTTTACTGCTTCTGCGACTGCCTTATTGCCGGTTGCGATCTTTTTCATTCCTCCGCCTCCTCAGCAGTCAGTTTCTTTACATTCTTTGCGATATGCTGCTTAAGAATTTCAAGCGTTTTTGCATCGATACCTTTGAACCGTCCCTGGGGTGCAAGGTACTCTTCGAGAGGGAGAGGTTTTTTCATTGCAGCTTTTGATTGGGGATTGATGGACAATTTTCCGTACACTCGTTCGTAGAGTACCCACATACCTGATTTTACAGCGAGCTTCCCGATCTCTACAGATTTTTCCGTGGAGTAACGCCACCCGGGAGGACAGGGTGCGAGGACGTGGATGAATGAAGGCCCCCTAAAGGTGAGTGCCTTCTGAACTTTCTTGAACAGATCCTGGGGGTAAGCAGCACAGGCAGTTGCCATGTAGGGCGGATTGTGTGCGACAATGATTGCATCGATGTCCTTTTTCGCATCTGTCTTACCGGTTGGCGTGGTGGTTGTGCGGGCGCCTATAGGAGTTCCCCCCGACCGCTGCATACCGGTATTGCCATATGCCTCGTTGTCATAGCAGATGTAGAGGAAATCAGTGCCCCGCTCAAAAGCACCGGACATGGCCTGGATGCCGATATCAAGGGTTCCTCCATCACCAGCATATACTATAACATTGGTCTTTTTTCCCAAGACGCGGAACGCATTCGACATACCCGATGCACACGCTGCAGCGGCACCAAAAGCGATGTTGTACACGGGTATATTGAATGCAGTGTTCGGGTAAATGCCCTGAATGACGCTTGTGCAGCAGGCAGGCACGACAAGAACTGTATCAGGCCCTGCTGCTTTGAGCACATACCTGAGTGCGAGCGAATCGCTGCACCCGGCGCACGCGGATGTACATTTCAGCACGTATTCTTCTTTAGGAATTTCAGTGATGGTATCCAGCTCCTGCGGTGATACATAATAGCTAAGTAAGCGCGAAAAAAGATCGCGAAACTATCATAATACATCATCATGGATAAAGAAAAAAGTATCATATCATGCATGACTCCGATTCTCGTAAAGCATACCTGTATCACTTTCACCCTGCCCGGTGTGGTGTTTAAAGGTATAGTTTTTCAATAAGGTATGTGGGGAGGGAAAAACCCCTCAAAAGTCAGGTGCAGAATCAGATCGCACTTCACCCCTCCCGACCTCTCAGAACCTTAAAGAAACCTAAAAAACCAAAAAAAAGCAACCATTTCTTTTTGTTTTTTCCGGATGAACTCATACGTCGGTACATCCTATTACATATCATAATATATTTTAGGATCATTTCTCTAATGTCTTCTATGTCTCTTCGCTCTCTCAATCTCCCTGGTGTCGGAACAAAATATGAATTTGAGACCGATAAAGGTGATACGGTTGCAATTTTTTTCACGAAAACCGGAACTATTCAGATGTACACTCTCCAGAAAGGCTGTAAAACCCCCAGCGCCGCAGAGATGACCCTGGTTGAAGCACGAAGACTAGGGAACATCCTGACCGGTGCGATTATGGAAGCGGATCAGGAAAGTGTCGAGATCGCATTCTCGGCGCTTGCCGATCTTCGTGTTACCATCCATTCGTTCCTCATCCCAAAAGCTGTTTCCGGAAAAACAATCGAAGACCTTCAGATAAGGGCAAAGACCGGGGCAACCGTAATTGCGGTCTGCCGACATGACAGGAATATCATCAACCCTCCACCGGCATTTGTTTTTGAGACCGGGGATGCGGCACTTGTTATCGGAGAAAGTGACCAGATCAGAATGTTTGAGCGCGAAATAATGGTGGATTAATGGAAGGGATCGTCCTCGCATTATTTGTCTGCCTTCTCCTGGTGCTCATCACCAAGTACCTGTCGGTTCCTGCGATACCCTTCTATATCCTTGCCGGGGTGGTCCTGGGAAAAGCCGGGCTCGGGCTGGTCACTTCAGATGAGATCAGCAACTTTTTCGCAGGTCTGGGACTGATTTTTTTACTATTCTTCATGGGTCTCGGGTTGAAACCTGAGCGGATAGCCGCGAACCGATCTGCAGTCCTTACCAGTGGGATCATCGATCTGAATGTCAACATGATTATCGGATTTGTCGCGGCGTACCTGCTTGGATTCTCGATTACCGAGTCGCTTATTGTTGCCTCTGCATTCTATATTTCGAGCACGGCAATGGCAATCACCTCGCTCATTGAAAACCGGAAGCTGATGCTACGTGAAGCCGAGACGGTCATCTGGCTTATGGTCTTTGAAGATCTTGTTCTTATCATCTTTCTGGCCCTTATTTCAGCCGGTGACCAGAACCTGATAGTTTTCCTGGCAAAGATTCTCGGTGTTCTGGCACTGCTGTATGCACTGGCTCATTATGGCAAAGAATTTCTCATTTCGATTCTTGACCGGGATGACGAGCTTCCGATTGTCTTCACGTTTGTTGCCGTTCTCACGACCGCATCGGTCTCCATGTACTTAGGAATTCCCGAAACAATGATGGTGATCGCTCTGGGGGTCGCCTTTGCCACTACGGATCCGGATGCCTTCGAGCAGCACGCGCGCCCCTTCAAGGATGTTTTTCTGGTTGTTTTCTTCGTTTTCTTCGGTGTTACGATTGATTTTTCCGGAGGGGTAAACTGGTTCATGATCACGGTAATCTGCCTCCTTGCTATCGTGAGCAAGCTCATATCCGGTGTGTTAACCGGCATATTCATTCACGGTTCGGCACTTTCAGGTCTGGAAATCTGGGGAAATACGATTGGCAGGGGGGAATTTTCCATTGCAATCGCCGTTCTCTACGGTTCACCGCTTATCGGGGCCACGATTGCAGCAATGGTTATCGTGACATCGATTGTAGGATCGTTTGCGGCCAAATACAGTTCATCCTTACGAAGGGGGATTATGCACCTGGGACGAAAAAAATCCCCACCGCACCGGGTGCATGCGGGCCGTTGATTATTATTCGATCAGCACAAGCCCGATCGAGTGGATATCGGAATGCATGATCTTCCCGTATTCATTATCCTTGCATGGGACCGTCTCAATGTCCCAGCCAACATTTTTGGCAGTTGCGAACACGTCCATGCCTGCCGCCTCCATGCTCGGCCGTACCTTATCCATATGCCGACACTTCCGGCGCATGCTTTCGTCCACCACTCCTGGTGCTTCCTCAGCAACACAATGCTGGTGCTCGCAATATATGCAAGGATAACCACCAAACCCGAATGCCTTGTAAAACCCATCATAGAATGCAGTTTTTTCAAGCAGGTGCATGGTTCCGTTCACCCAGATGATCAGGTCCCTGAACCAGTCATGGAAGTCATCCGGTATATCGTCTGGCCCAAACGACCCCCGACCGGGCACCCCGTCGAACCGGAGCAGCAATCCGGTGCAGTACTCGTCTACCATCCGGCGGGTTTCATCGGGAGACGGGGCATAAGGTGGACAGCCGAAATGCTTGCCATACCCTTTGCAGCCATACCGGCACTTGAACCGAACCCATTGTGATACAATGATCTTTTCCGGCGTTATTATCTGGACTTTCACACCCTTTCCGCTCGCAATTTCCGTGAGCTTTTTAATTTCATCTGAAATATCCGTAACCACACCCATCACTCCCGGAGAGAGGATGAGTACGGATACCAATAAAAGGTTGTGCCCGCTCGAAGAAATTCTTCAGGCTTCCCGCTTTGATTATTCATAATCTGACCCAGGATCAGACGGGAGCGGTACGCTCGCGGCCTTTAGGTTTACCCCTGGTACACCACATGATTGGGAATCCCCTTAAAACCCTGCAGGATTTAACAAGAGGATCGTGTACCGATTTGCATATAGTATCAGCTATTGAAAGTGAGTTCAGCTGAAAGACGCTTGGGTCTATTCCCGGGTATCTTCCTTTTTGCCCCGCACTTCAATGATGCGTTGCACAACGAACCGTGAACTGCAGAGATCTCCGTCTTCGTATTTCCCGATCCTGATAATTTCGGGAGCCAACCCTCGCTCAGAGAGTTGCAGGTGCAATGTTTCCTCATCGAAATGCTGGTTGAATCCTATGGTAATTACATCAGGCCGGATCTCTTTTATCGGGCGGAACATATCCGTCTTATCCCCGAGAATTGCATGATCTACGGGTTTAAGGGCAGCGACCATCTGGAGGCGGTGATCTTCTGGAATGATTGGACAGGGTTTGTGTTTGACATTTGCGTCCCGTGCAACGATCACCCAGAGCTCGTCCCCCATTTTTTTTGATTCCTCAAGATAGTAGAGATGCCCCGGGTGGAGGATGTCAAAGGTACCGGTGGCGACAACCCGGCGAGGAATCACACGATCACCTCAAGAGTGTGCGGATTGCCATCTGCAGTAAAACACTGCCAGTCAGACTCGCGATACGGGTAGCCAATAATAAGGTGATACCGGCCGGTTCGCGGGAAAAAATTCACGTCTGCATTCGAAGGGTAGAGCAGACCGTTCGGATGACTATGGGCGCTCCCCGCAAGATGGGTATCAAGTGGCATCATATCTAAAAGGAGTGATGCAGAATCCTCTCCTGCTACCGTGCCCGGGAGCATATTCATCTCCTCAATAATGCCTTCTCGTTCGCGGAGCAGAGCAACAAACTCGTTGGGATGGCAATTGCGCCCCACCTCAAGGAGAAGTAAGAGGATTTCCTGTCTGATTCCGCGAATATTCATGATTTAATTCCCCAGTCAGCACTTCAGCGCTGTACCGATCTTTTTTGTTGTGTTCCGCAAAAAACTCTCGCCACAAGGGAAGTGAGTTTTACTATCGGTTTTTTTAGATCTGCTCTTAATTCGTGGTGGAGATTGAACTGGATTAAGAACCTTTTACAGCAAAAAATGTAGTATTCCATTGGTTTTACTGAATTCGCCATATTGGCCCTATGAGATGGTCATTATGTAAAGAGCGGAGATGATGTCCTCCCTATCACGCTCCAAAAAATGATCTTATAGTAGAACAGCTACCGTAGAAGAGTTGCAAAAATTATTTCCTGCCGGTCACTTTGATGATATGGTAACCAAACTGGGTCTTTATCGGGCCAACAACCTTTCCAGGATCGTTTTCGAACGCAACTTTCTCAAACTCCGGTACCATCTGTCCTTTGCCGAACCAGCCGAGGTCTCCACCGTTTTTCCGTGAGGGGCAGGATGAGAAGCGCTTTGAAACTGCAGCGAAGTCTTCTCCGTCATTAATCCTCTTGAGTATCTTATTTGCCTCATCCTCGGTTTTTACGAGGATATGAGATGCACGTGCCTGTTGTGCCATACTTAGAAATAGGAGAATGATGGGATAAAAGAATTATTGATAAGCAGAACAGCTACCTTTCAGAACTCACCATCCTGTTCGAAGCTCCTGCCATACCTGATTGCCAGCTCTGCTTTGTATAACTCTCTTCCGAGATAAGCTGCATGATCAAGGAGAGAAACATCCCCGTGTGAAAGGATCGTGTACAGCACATCCTGCCAGTGCTTTCCCTGGACAGCCTTGCCGTTGATCACTGCAATAATACAATCACGTTCAACGCCGATACGGAAGTTGCCTTTCGGATCATACATGATATCTGCTGGCATTTTCTTTGCAGTGGTTATTGTATCATAGGTAAGAGGGGGTTCGCGCCTTTTCCGCTTTTCCTTGAGGACAAGCAGATCGATGCCGAGATCTTTTGGATAGGGGCGGTCAGTGCAAAGTGACATCATTTCCGTTGCCCGACGCATCTCCCGGATTGATCCCCAAGTCTTGTCCGAGTGCTCGCTGGTAAAGATTATTGAAGCGCCCGATTCGTATGCCATTCCGGCAAGCAGTGCATTGACACCAACAGAGTCTGCATCGAGAAGCTCAACAACGTTTCCAGCACCAAAGAAGAGGGGATACCTCATATCCTTAAAATTCTTCAGGGAAGTTACGAGACCGGAACCAACAGGCTGGAGCAGAGGATCAGCAATGATACATTCAATGCCTGCACGTTCTGCCAGAGCAAGGTTCTTTTTAAGCGTGCTGTTGCCAGGTACAATTACCGCTGCAACCCCAGCATCAGCAACATGTGCACCCACTAAAGGAATATTGGTCTCCTGCAGGCTGAGGATAATATCGGCCCGCACCAATGCAGTTCGGATCAGATCAGGGTGTTGGGAATCAACAGCGAGAGGGCGGTCGATGTCATCCAGCAAAGAGAAGACCCGCGAGACATCCTCCGGCGTAGCATCGAAGCCAAACCCAAGGTCAACGATATCGGCACCTGAACCAAAGCAGTGTTCCACAACCTCCCGGATATTATCACACCGGTGGGAATCCATCACTTCTGCAAGTACCTTGATCCGTGATCCGCCACCGATCTTCGTATTCCTGATTATAAAATCGAATCCGGCATTCTGCTCCCTTTCTCTGATTCTGTTGAATGCTTCTTCCGTTTTTCTCCATGCAAGAAAGTCGTCAGCAGGAATTGTACGCGAGAGGGTTATCGTATCGAGAAGAGGAAGGATCAATGCCAGATCTGCCGCATGCCGGGGACCTCGGTAAACAGGGACGCCAGTGTCGCGTTCTACCTGCTCAAATGAAGCGGTGCACATTCCGGAGACGATAACCAGATCATACGTTCCTTTTTTGATCAGCACATGGAGCAGGTGGGGAGTAAGAAACGATGCAATCTCTCCGGTCACCACAACCTTCGCGTCAAAACCCGCCGCCGCACATTTTACGATTTCTTCGGTGGCAGCACCAGTGGGCAGGAGGATGCGCATAAGTTCCCTTAATACCAGAGAGATAAAAACACTATGATCAGATGCTTATCTGCGATTTGCATGTGCATACCAATTTTTCAAAAGATGGGGAGAGCAGTGTCGAAGAGATCCTCAAAAAAGCAGAAGAGGTCGGGCTTGATGTAATCGCTATCACCGACCATGATTCAATTGACGGTGCAAAAAAGGCACTTTCATGCACCACGTCTGTTCTCGTAATTCCGGGTATCGAAGTCTCAACGAAGCAGGGGCACCTCATAATTCTCGGAGTGACCGAGGTGATTCCTGCAGGACTCGATGTAGTTGATACGATTGAGATTGCCCGGAAAATGGGGGCGCTCCTGATCCTGCCGCATCCCTACCATGTCTGGCGTCATGGTGTTGCCAGACGGAAGAAAGCCGGTATGGGCGCAGTTGATGCGATCGAAACGTTCAATAGCCGGTACATTGTCGGATCAGCAAACCGGAAAGCTGCACGCATAGCAAAAAAGTTGGGAAAACCCTGTGTGGCAGGTAGTGATGCCCATCATGCACGATTCGTTGGCTTCGGCAGAACTTTTATCGATGCTGAACCAAACATCCCATCAATCCTTGCTGCAATCCGTGCCGGAAAGATAACCTGTGGCGGGAGACAGACGCCGTTACGGACATACACTCATCAGTCGCTGAACAATACATGGAGAAAGATCAAACGGTTTACACGGCGTGTGCATCTCCGATGAGGCTTGGGTTCCGGATATCCTATCTGGGAAGCAGGTTTTTTGGGTCACAGATGCAGGAGGCACACCGCACAGTCGAGGGGGAATTTGTTGCAGCCTGCCAGCGACTGAGTCTTTTTTCCGATTGGCGTAAAGCCGGATTTCTTTTTGCAGGAAGAACTGATCGCGGCGTCCATGCATGCGGGCAGGTTGCAGCATTCACGACCGATGTGCCCGACCGTGCAATCCAGACATTGAATCTCCAGCTACCTCCTGACTGCTGGTGTACCGGCTTTGCTGAAGTTCCTGCGGAGTTCCACCCGCGGTATGATGCGAAGTCCAGAACATACCGTTATTATTTCTCAAAATTACCCTCTGATGTAGCTGCTTTGGAGCGGGCTGCTTACTCTTTTATCGGCTGCCATAACTTCACGAATTTTGCCCGTGTCGGGGACAAAAATCCCTGGAGGAATATCCTCGGGATCAGCATTGGGAAATTCGAGGGTTCTGTCTATCTTGAAGTGAAAGCGGAGAGCTTTTTGTGGCACCAGGTGCGGTGTATGGCCACGGCACTTCTTAAAGTGGGTGAAAGTGAAGAGGGTGAAGGATTTATCTCATCCCTTCTGGAAGGCGAAGCAAAAAAACCGTTGCAACCAGCCCCTGCTGAAGGCCTTATTCTCTGGGTTACTGATTGTGGAATTGACTGGATCCCGATACCAATGGACCAACGAAGTAACACTTACATGGATCACAACACGAGGCACCACGCACTTATGGCAAACGTGTGCAGGATGCTAAGGACACCGGATTCTTAAAAACCATCTCTCCTGTTTTTTTTTAAAATCTGATTCGGAGAATCAATGTATTTCTCGTGCACAGCCACTCGTTTTTGCCGCAGCACTTACTGCAAAGGCTACGGTTTTCACTACATGCCGGTTGAGAACCTGGGGAAGGATCCTGTTTTTTTGCGGCCGTTTGACAAACCCGGCAAGCGCGTGAGCGGCTGCAACCTTCATTTCATCGGAGATCCGCGTTGCATGTACATCAAGAGCACCGCGGAATATCCCAGGAAACGCAAGTGCGTAGTTGATCTGGTTTGGATACTCATTTCGTCCGGTTCCAATAATTGCCGCACCTGCAATACGGGCATCATGAGGAAGAATCTCGGGCATGGGATGTGCAAGTGCAAAGACAATGGGATCTTTGTTCATTGAGCGGATCATAGATGGGGTAATGATTGCCGGCACTGAAACCCCGATACAGACATCAGCTCCCTGCATAGCATCAGTGAGATCACCAGTCCGCCCGGTTTTGTTCGTCTCTCCTGAGATGATGTACTTATATTTGTTACCATACAATCCCTCGCGATGCCGGTGGATGATCCCTTTTGTATCACAAACTATGATGTCGTTTACACTGCTGCACAGGTTAGGATCATATCCTATACACCTGAGCATACGGGTGATGGCGAACCCGGCGGCTCCTGCCCCGCATACAACGATATTCAAATCTTCAAAACGCTTCCTGGTCACCCTGCAGGCATTTATTAACGCTGCGAGGACTACGACCGCCGTCCCATGCTGGTCATCGTGCATCACGGGAATTCCTATCCCCTGCAGTGCATCTTCAAGCTCAAAGCACCTTGGGGCGGCGATGTCTTCAAGGGCAATTCCCCCGAATACCGGGGCGATATTCTTCACTTCATCAACAAATTCCGTGTGAAACCTCTCAAAACAGATGGGAAACGCGTCGATCCCGGCAAGTTTTTTAAAAAGAAGAGCTTTTCCCTCCATAACAGGAATTGCTGCATATCCGCCGATATTTCCCAGCGAAAGAACCCGCGATCCGTCACTTATGATAGCGATCGTGTTTGCTTTGAGCGTATATTTGTAAGCAAGGTTTTTGTCGCGGTGGATCTCTTTGCATACTGCACCTACACCCGGTGTGTACGCAAGGGAAAGATCTCTCCGGTTCGTGATGGGCACTTTGGAATGAACTTCTATTTTACCCCTGAACTTTTCGTGGAGATCGAGGGATTCAGCGTAGATATCCTTCTTTTTTTTAATGCCTGCCATACCTCATTCCCTGGTAGTTCAATGAACGCGATAGCATGCTATCAATCTTGTTGTGGGAAAAAACAGGGGGTTATTCAGAAGGGATTGTTCCAAATGTCATATCAATCCATAGCAAAATCATATCTCGTACATTACGATAACCCTCGAGAACCTCATCATTGCTGCCCGGTGTCAGATGGGGATCGGGAAATCCGTGATGGATTGTCTTTTTTGCACCGGATACAATAGGACAGATGGCGTGGGCGTTGTCGCAAAGAGTTACTGCAAGATCAAAGGATACCCCCTCAAATTCTGCGAGGGTTTTTGAACGGTGGTGAGAGATGTCAATCCCGATCTCCTTCATCACGGTTATCGCCCTGGCGCTCACATTCGCCTGCCGGGTACCGGCGGAGAAAACCTCGTACCGCTCACCGTATTTTGCCCGGAGCAGCCCTTCTGCCATCTGGGATCGGGCGGCATTGGCCGTGCAGATAAAGAGGACCCGGGTTATTGTCATTTTCGCACCTGTCCTTGTGTCCTTTGATTATTTCTGAAATAATAAATCAAGAGCTTTTTGCAGTTTACCGTCTACCAATAACGAGGATTTGTTTTAGTACAGCCAATCTTCTTTTGCAGGTAAACCTTTTTCTCTCCTGACTTCTCCTTTTCCTGCTATCAGTACTTAAGGAACTTTCACCTCATGTTTTATCTTCAAATCTCCCTCACATGAAATACGTAGTATGGCTAAGTTCGAATGCGACCACTGCGGGAAATGTTGTTGTAGTTTTGGGGAATTTATAAAAATCGAGCGGCAGCTTTCCAGCCGCGATTATTACTGCCGTTACGGAATAAAAAACGAACTTTTCCTCGCCCATATTGAGTCAGATTATACCGATAGTCAACCCCCCTCCTTAAAAGAGGGCAAGCAGGTGAAAGGGTGCGCGTTCATGCGGGAAAACCAGAAAGGGAAAGGTATTGCCTGTGCAATCTATGCCACACGACCGAGAATCTGCAGGGATTTCCGCTGTTACCGGATGGTGATCCGTCATCCTGACGGCCCCGAATGCGGCAGGATTATGGGGCGCAATGATCTCAAAACTACAGACGAAGCATTGAAGCAGATTTGGAAAGAACGGATCTCACCGCAGTTGCCCTCTCACGATGACCCCCGATGGGAAAATGCAGTGATCGATGCACTCGCGTTTCATGGATATTTTGGGGAACGCGTTGAATAAAAAAGAAAAAAATAATTTGGCAGTCCTGCTGTGAAATTTACTATGCTTCTTTCATTGCAGATACGTATTCCCTGAGTTCACGCTCCATCACATCCGTATCCTGAAGGTTCCGTTCGACAATTTCAACAATTGCACTGCCGACTATAATTCCATCTGCACCAGCACTGGCGCAGATCCGTGCATGTGCGGGCATTGAGATGCCAAAGCCGAGGGCAAGTGGAAGCGCCGTGTGCCTGCGGACACGGTGAAGGAGATCGATTGCGTTTTCGGATATCTGGTCACGCACTCCGGTTACCCCGAATGCTGCAATAAGGTAAAGGTACCCCCGTGCTTTTGCAATGATCTTTTTCATCCGATTATCAGAAGTTGTCTGGGCAACAAGAAAGATGGGATCGATACGGTACCCGGATGCAACGGCACAGATCTCCTCAGACTCTTCGACCGGCATATCGGCTATCAGGATGCCGTCAACACCGGCATCGTGCGCATCACGGTAGAACCGCTCGATCCCGCGATGATGAACGATGTTGTAATACGTGAGAAAAACGATCGGCACATCAGACTCTTTGCGGATCTCCCGTACGATGTCAAACACGGTATCCGGGGTTGTGCCGGCTGCAAGCGCCCTTTCGTCAGCTTTCTGGATTGTCGGACCATCTGCCACCGGATCAGAGAAGGGCACCCCCAGTTCAAGGATGTCCGTTCCCCCGGCAATCAGCGCCCTGGCGATCCTGATACAGGTGCCCTTATCCGGATCCCCTGCTACAATAAAGCCGATGAAAACCGGCTTTTTCATCGTAGCAAATGCCTTTTCAATCCCTCCCATCAGGATCTCCCCGACATTGCTGCCACTTCAGCTACATCCTTGTCGCCACGCCCTGAAAGATTGATGACCACAATGTCATCCTGGTCAAACCGATCCGCATTCTGTATTACATATGCTACAGCATGGGCAGACTCCAGTGCCGGTATGATTCCCTCGGTTTTTGAGAGGAACCTGAAGGCGTCCAGAACTTCAGGGTCATTCACTGCTGTATAGGTCACGCGGTGGTTGTCCCTGAGCATCGCATGTTCCGGGCCAACGCCCGGGTAGTCAAGTCCGGCCGATATGCTTTGCGTGGGTAATACCTGCCCGTAGTCATCCTGTAAGAGGTATGAAAGTGTTCCATGCAGTACTCCCTCATCGCCGGCACAGAGCGTGGCAGAATGCCTTCCTGTTTCAATCCCTTCACCACCTGCCTCTACGCCGATCAATTCAACATCATCGGAAAGGAACGGGTAGAAGATCCCGATTGCATTCGAACCACCCCCGACACAGGCAACAACGGTATCCGGATACCGCCCCTCCTTTCTCATGATCTGCTCCCGTGCCTCCCTGCCAATTACCGACTGGAAGTCCCGGACCATGAGCGGGTACGGGTGCGGGCCGACGACCGAACCGATCAGATAATAGGTGTCCTGCACGTTTGCCACCCAGTCGCGGAGCGCTTCATTGATTGCATCCTTGAGTGTCCGTGTCCCTGATTTCACCGGAATCACCGTTGCGCCCATCAGTTCCATACGAAAGACATTGAGCGCCTGTCGCCGGGTGTCCACCTCGCCCATGTAGACTTCGACGGGGATTCCGAGTGCTGCTCCGATAATCGCCGTAGCAACCCCGTGCTGCCCCGCGCCAGTCTCGGCGATCAGCCGTTTCTTGCCCAACCGTTGTGCGAGCAGAGCCTGCCCAAGGGTATTGTTCAGTTTATGTGAGCCACCATGCACGAGATCCTCGCGCTTAAGGTATATCTTACAGCCGAGTTCCCGTGATGCATTCGGACAGAAGGTAAGCGGCGTCTCGCGCCCTGCGTATTCTGCCTGCAATGCAGTAAGATCGCTTATGAACTGAGGATCCTTCTTCACCCTTCCATATGCATCTTCAAGTTCGATGAGGGCGCTCATCAGCGTCTCAGAGACATACTGCCCGCCGTATTTTCCATATCTTCCCTTTGTTGTCAGGTTACTCAACTCCGTGCTGCCGCGATGAATGCAGCAATTTTCCGGTGGTCTTTGATACCAGGTAACTTCTCAATACCGCTTGCTACGTCAACAGCATACGGTTGGATCTGCCGTATGGCCTCTGCCACATTTTCCGGATTCAGGCCTCCGGCAAGGATTACCGGCACCTTCGATCTCTTCACAACATCTCGGGCATGAGACCGGTCAAAGTATCTCCCACTGCCGTGGCTCTCATCCACGATAATTGCATCACAGTCTTCAGGTAGCGTTTTGTCTCGCCCAATTACCCGGATCACCTTTGTGCCCGGTTTGTTCCGGAATACAAAAGGATGAGATATCTGGATTGCATCCGGGTGAAGTGCAAGGATTTGTTTGAGATCGTTGTCCGAAGTGGTATGACTCACCGCGACCCTTGTGGTAAACGGTCCCACAGCATCAAATATTTCCCGCGCCCGTCCAGGTGTGACAGAACGGAGTGACGGGGGGGAAAAAACCACAACCCCAATTGCATCCGCACCGCACGCTTCCGCAACACGGGCATCCCCCGGGCTTGTTATTCCACAGCACTTTATGCGCATACGAACTCCTCCAGCTTTTTTTCGGGTCGTATATGCCCCATGATCGATGAACCGATCAGGAATGCATCGCAGAAGGGTTTCATCTCCCGAACATCATCTGCTGACCGCATACCGCTCTCTGATATGATCGCTCTACCTGCAGATCGAATGCTTTCCGAGAGGAGGCGGGTAGTGGAACGATCGATGGACAGAGTCGACAGGCAGCGATTGTTGATCCCGATCAGTTCTGCCTGTGTGGCAAGAGCGGTCTCCACTTCCTCCGCAGTATGGACCTCGACGAGCGGTTCAAGACCGTACTCGAACGCAAGATCAACAAATAACGGCAAACGCTCTTTAAGAACAGCTGCGATCAGAAGAACCGCATCAGCACCGAGTGCTCGTGACTCAGCGATCTGCTGTTCATCGATAATGAAATCCTTGCGCAGAACCGGGATGGTAACCGCAGATTTCACCCGGGCGATGTCCTGTCCTGTTCCCCCGAAATAATATGGCTCGGTCAGGATCGAGAGTGCTACGCAGCCACTTCCAGAAAGAGCACCAGCCATCATCGCCATATCCACGTTGCGGCGGATGATGCCCTGGCTGGGTGAGGTGCATTTGATCTCTGCGATGACCGCGTTCCTGCCGTTTCTGTTCCGTATCGCATCTATCAGGCTTGCATGAGGGCAGGAACCGTTCTCCGGGAATGATGTCGGCAGCCGGGCAACCCTTTTTTTGGTGCACCGGATAATCTCATCGAGTATCATGCTAACCCCCGTGTTGCATCCACCAGTGCATTGAGCCGGGCAGATGCATTCCCAGAATCTATAGAGGTTTCGGCAAGCCGTATCCCTTTACGAAGATCCTGAGCCACCCCCCCGACATAGATTGCGGCTCCTGCATTCATGAGCACGATGTCCCGTGCTGCACCACGCTCACCCTGCAGAATATCCCTGATAATACGGGCATTCTCCTGAGCATCGCCTCCTTCGAGATCCGCTGGCTGCGCAGGCTCAATACCGAATCCCTCACACCTGATAGTGTATTTTTGTATCATCCCATTATCAACCTCGGCGACTACGGTCTCACCAGTAGTTGTGATCTCGTCAAGACCGGATCCATGAACGACCATCGCCCGCGAAATCCCAAGAATTCTTAGCACATCTGCCATAGTACCTGTAAGACCCGGACAGTAGACGCCCAGAACCTGTGCCTGTGCACCGGCAGGGTTTGCCAGGGGGCCAAGGATGTTGAACACAGTTCTGCACCCGAGCTCCCTGCGTGCAGTCATGGTATGTTTCATTGCAGGATGGTAATAAGGGGCATAAAAGAATGCAATACCAACCTTTTCCACAATATGCTCCTGCACTTCCGGCTCAGTTGCGAGATTTACTCCCAGTGCGGCAAGAACATCTGCCGAACCACACCTGCTGCTCACACTCCTGTTACCATGTTTAACAACAGGACAGCCGGCACCTGCGGCGACAAAGGCAGAAGCGGTGCTGATATTGAATGTCTGAGCCCCGTCTCCACCAGTACCGCAGGTGTCGACAAGCATCCGCCCGGTCACTGGTTTTACCATTATCGCATGATCCCGCATCACGCGTGCAAATGCCGCGATCTCTTCTGCAGTCTCACCCTTCATGTGTAATGCAAGGAGAAATGCACCGATTTGTGCCTGCGATGCTCCCCCCACCATAATTGTTCTCATCACCTCTGCAGCTTCAGCAGCGGTCAGATCCTGCCGCACCGCAAGTTTTGTAAGCATCTCCGTAAACATCATTATACCCCCGCTGTGCCGGTGAGGAAATTTCTGATAATCCGATCGCCTTCCTGCGAGAGTATGCTCTCCGGATGGAACTGCACGCCCTCTATGGGATAGCATGAGTGCCGCACACCCATGATATACCCATCATCCAGGCTCGTAGCAGTCACCACAAGTTCGCTTGGAAGCGAATCTTTGCCGGCAACAAGCGAGTGGTATCGTGTCGCGATGAATGGTGCCGGTACACCAGTAAAAATCCCCTTCCCATCGTGCTGGATGGCAGAGGTCTTTCCATGCATCAGGTGATCTGCCCTTATGACGTCTCCCCCAAATGCAGAGCATATAACCTGGTGCCCGAGACAGACACCCAGTGTGGGAATTGTCCTGCTCATGGTTTCCAGTACTTCAGGACAGACCCCCGAATCATGAGGTGTCCCCGGTCCGGGTGAAAGGATAATGCGCTCGCACCCGGATTTTTTAAGGCGTTCAAGCGAAGTATCGCACGTCATAACAACCGGATTGCCGCCTAGTTTGCCCACCTGCTGGTACAGGTTGAAGGTGAAGCTGTCATAGCAGTCCACGATCAGGACTTTCATGAAAACACACCCGCCAGCTCTATCGCCTGCAGCATTGCGGATGCCTTACTCCGGGTCTCTTTCCATTCATTTTCCGGGATCGAATCAGCAACAATTCCCGCCCCTACCTGTATGTATGCCCGCCCTTTGCGGACAATAATTGTCCGGATTGCAATGGCAAATTCAAGATTCCGGTCAAACCCGATATAACCCACTGCGCCGGCATAGAGCCCGCGGGTTTGTGATTCTTCTTCTTCAATAATCTGCATTGCCCGTATTTTTGGTGCACCCGAAACAGTGCCTGCAGGAAAACAAGATTTGAATGCGTCGTAACAGTCAAGGTTGTCTTTGAGCATGCCGGTGACCGTTGAAACGATATGCTGGACATGGGAGAATTTCTCGATTCCCATGAATTCTTCAACCTCCACGGAACCGAAGCGGCATACCCTTCCCAGATCGTTTCGTGCGAGATCAACAAGCATTGTGTGCTCAGCACGCTCTTTGGGATCCGCCAGGAGCTCGTGTGCAAGTTGTGTATCTTCCCGGGCATTGCGTCCCCGTTGACGGGTGCCAGCGATTGGTACCGTTGTTACCCGCCGCCTTTCGACACGCACGAGCATCTCCGGGCTCGCCCCAATAACCTGTTCACTGCCAAAATCCAGATAATACATATACGGGCTCGGATTGATCTCACGAAGAGCTGTATAGATCGCGAACGGATCGTTCTTCACTGCACAATCCAGCCTGTGTGAGAGCACTGCCTGGAAGATGTCCCCGGCGTAAATATGCTCTTGAACGCTCCTTACTGATCGCTCAAATGCTTCCTGTGATATTGATGGAATATATGCCGGCTTTTTTCCACTTCTCTGCTTCACCGCAGCACCGGTATGTTTCTCCGATTTCAGGATTGCAATATGCTCCAGCAGTGTCTGGATCTTATCAACACTCCGTTCATATTCTTTTTTCAGGTCTGAATCGTAGGTGAGGAACGGGCTAGAAAAGATGTAGAGTTTACGCTGTGCGTGATCAAAGATGATGCAGTCTTTGGTAAGCATGAACCGGGCGTCATGGTTTTCGCAGTTCTGGTTCCTTATCGAAGTCAGACTGTCGTCGTATCCTCCGCCTGCTATTCCAAAAAGTGAGTGCACGCAATCATATGCAAAATAACCGACCATACCTCCGAAAAAACGGGGTGCATTTACGTTCACGTAGCAGAACCTGGAGAGGATTGATTTGATCTTGTCAACGGGTGTCTCACCTTCCGGATCTTTTGCAATCGCAATATAGGGTTCATTTCCCTGCGCATCTACTGTATAACCTAATGTGACCACGAACTCGGGATCGATCCCGATATAGGAATAGCGTGCAATTTTTTCGCTGCCTTCCATCGATTCGAGAAGGAATCCACAACCGTTCCTGGTGCCTGAATACACATCCAGTGGTGAGATATCCGGTAAAGGAAGTTCAGCACAAATCGGGATGATCAGCGGTTTTGGCTGATCCTTCACTGCGCTGAGGTATTCCTGTAATCCAAGGTTCAATGTGAGATCGTTTTTCATAGCTGCAATTTCCACTCCCAGAGGTTATCATCGCGAATTACACGGTTTTTGATAATCCTGCAATCCACAAATAAATTTTTGGAGTTTTACAGGGGGACCACTCTCTCCCCGCAACGGACATGGTTGTCTGTATAAAAGTCAACTTTGTACATATTTATACATTATTGTATTTTTTTGGTTGTTGATGTGTTTTTAAATACACAATAACAAAGATAGACCAACAGAAAAAATGGATTGATTCATGAATTGATGAAAAATGTGGAAGTATTAATGTTCGGCGGTTAAGAACAATCGATGGTGATGGCAGGGGATTATATTTTTTTTGTTTTATCATTACTCGGTTTTTACTCCACGCACTTTCAATTCTTCAGTCTTTTTTTTCGAACACTCCTCACACCTGAATTCAGGCTCATGATCCTGTGTCCTGTCATATTCTCCCGATCTGACCAGGCGGTATCCACGGGCAACCTTTCCGCAGTCCACGCATGAGATATTGTCTTTGACCTCCCATTGTGCGGCGAGGGATTGTGATGTAAATATAAACTGGTCTACCCAGAAAAAGATCAGTCCGCCAATCAGGTTTGCCACTATAGCTGCGACGAGCCAGCCATAAGGGGCTAACAGGATGCCGACCACAGCGAGGATTGGTGTGCTTGCCTGCCACCGGAGGAGGTAGAGGCCGTATCGCTTGTAATTGACCTGCATACCAGATGATCCACAATCCAAATAATAGGTCTTATGATAAGAACAGGCAGAGTGAAGAAGGTGGAGTTCAAAGATTACATTTACTATACAATCTTCCCGACTTTTTAGTCGGAAGGAGAAGAGGTCTCAATGCTCTTCAAAAGGTGTAAATCCGGGGTTGTAAAACCGGAAGAAATGTGCAAATTCCCGCAAATACCGGAAAGAGGGTCAATCACTATATAGGAAAATGACAAATCCTGTACAACCTTTCCGGTGAAGCAGATTATGGTAAAATTCCAGAAAAAGCCGTTGAGCTGGATTTTTGTTACACGGATGATGACGATCATCTGTTTTCTGATTGTGATGGTCCTGGCAAAGATCCTGACAACTGTTACCACTCCTGAGGGTCCTTTTCAAAATGCTGCAGATGGTATTCTGTTTTCAAATTTCTGGCTTATTCTTTTCATTCTTATTGTCCTGTTTGTTGCTGACATTTTCAGCACATTTAAGTTTCCCTTCAACCTGCCAGCCCCTATCATCAGGGCATTCGGCAGTGCGTTTTGCATAGCTTTCATCCTGATCGTTTTTCAATGGGTGGACTATACGTATGACACAACCGTCTCGCAGTTCTTTTGGTTGATCCCCTCAGTGATTGTTCCTCTTGTTTTTCTCATCATTCTCGCAACCGGGTATTACGTTATCTTCAGGCAACTCTCGGAGCAACCGGCGATGGAAAGTGAAGATGGAAGTGATACAATTCTGGTGAATGGTGAACGGTATATTTCAGTTTCACAACCGGCTTCAGATGCGAGATCGTGGGAGGAAATCGGAGCGGAGTTCCGTGTGATGCTGTATGATATCTTTCACCGTATACGCGAAGATATCCGTATAAAGAAATAAAAAAAGCGATAAACCTGTGAAAAAATTACCAGTCAGGGTTATCCTGGAGGAATTTTCTTTCTTTTGCTTCAAGTTCTTCAAGCGTCAGGGTTGCGGGCATACAAATGCACCGGTGCTCTACAAAGATACCTTCTCTGAATGACCCCTGGGTTTCTCCAGGTTTACAAGCCCCGTAAACATCAGCATCGCAATCATGATAGACCTGTGGAAGTCTCTCCCGGGCTGCACATTCCTTTGCTTCTCTCCATGATATTGCCATGGTATAAGGTAAGGTCAACTAAAAAGAAGAGGATTTCTTTTTAATACAAAAGCATTCGCTCATGGATTCTTACTCTTGCAAAAACCATAAAAAAAGTGAGAAAAATAATACGATTAGTACCGGGGTTTCCGGTGTTTCGGGAGGCAGTCTCTGCAATAGACTGGTCTGCCCTCTGTTGGCTTGAAGGGAACTTCGCATTCTTTTCCACAGTCTGAACAGACTGTCTTTGTCATTTCTCTGGGACCGAAGCTTTTCGGGCCACCATAACTCTTCTTTTCCATTTTTTTACTCTTGCAGCTTTTGATCTGCAATTTAAATATTTCTGCCAAGATTATAAATACATCTGCATGATGACGAATTGGTATTGCCTTTTTTTTTATGTTCAGGGAATGATTTCGCATCCGTTATACTTTTCATGGGAAAAATCTGCACGATGAATCACACCAGTGGAGATAAGATCCTTCACACGGGGAAGTGCATTCGTCAGGCCAGTATGGAGTGTTTCCACGGTACAGCAGACTATCCTGCGCTCATCCATCCCCCATGGTTTTGTAATGTTTGAATAGAGACATCTCCCTCCACAGAATCCGCGGATATGACAGTCTGCGCACTCACCATTTACGGTTATGACGGGAAGATCATGAGGGTCAGCATCCCGAATGTTCCCTACGTAATACTGGCACATCCCAATCATGACCGGGCAGGGTGCGAGATGCCCGTCAGTCATAATACTATAGTTTGCATGTCCCGCCCCGCATCTCAGTGTGCTCTGGCGTCCAAGAAGAAGGTCTTCCATGGGATCAAGGAACGGATACCAGCGCAGCACCTTGCCCTTGTTTTCCATATGGTCAACCCAGTCCGTAATGAGCCTCAGGATGCCGGGATTGTAGCTCTCAAATACCCAGTCAGCAAACCGCCGATGGGAAAAATCATTGGCAAAATTGGCATCCAGTTGCCAGTGAATGGAAGAAAAGGAATAATCCGGGTTGTCGGCGAGCCAGTTGACTGCATCAGCAATATCCGTACTTTCGTTTACCGTCATTCGGGCAATGAGCTCATTTGTATATCCATTATTGCGGATTTTTTTGATATTTTCGATTACCTTCCGGTATGTACCCGAACCCCGGTTAGCATCAGTGAGACTCTCCCGCCCGTCGAGGGAAACAAGGATCGTAGAGAAACGGTTGATAATGTCCGGACAAGGCCGGTCAAGGAGGAGTCCGTTGGTCTGCATCATGAACCGTTGCACTGGTGCATTCTGAACAATGGTACTGACAAGATCCGTACGCATCAGTGGTTCGCCTCCATAGAAGGTGAGCGTTGCAGATGGATCCTTTTTTAAAAAATTGTAGAGAATGGAGAGATCAAAATCAAGTTCTGAAGGAAGAAAATAGTCGATTTCGATTGGGATAATATCTAGGTCTTCCCTGAATTCCGTCTCTTCAAATGCCTTGGCCCGGCAGTAGCTGCAGCAGAGATTACATTCATCAGTGATAATGAGGTGAAAATACACGAAAATCTTAACATATAATGGGATCTAACGGACGATAAAATGGGAGCATGCAGCGCTTTGTAACCTTAGGCTCTTTTTATTTGTTGCGAAAAAACAGCTTGGTCATAGCTGGACATGCCACAATCTATAAACAACTATTCTGGCAATTATCCGGTATGTCCGCGGACAGATATTATAATCAGGAGATCGAGACGATGGAACGGGGAGATCTCGATGCTCTTATTGATGAACGGGTGCGCTACACGGTACATTACGCCGCTGAACACTCCCCGTTTTACCGGAACTGGTTCCGCGACAACAATATCAACCCAGAAGAAATCAGGGAACATGAGGATTTGCTCAGTCTTCCTATTATTTCAGGAAAAACCATACGGGAGCATCAGCCACCTGTTTCTCCTGAATTTGAATTTCTGTCCACTGACTGGAGCAACGTGTTTTCGATACAGGAGACAAGCGGGACAAGTGGCACGCCCAAGGGTTTTTTCCTAACCTGGGACGACTGGAAGCGGTATGCCGAGAAGTACGCCAGGAGCTTCGTCTCGCAGGGTTTCTCGAACAGGGATCGAATCATTATCTGTGCATCATATGGCATGAATGTTGGCGCGAATACGATGACAATTGCGGCACAGCGTATTGGTATGGGAATTATCCCCATCGGTAAATGTACGTTTGAATCACGGCTTCTGAAAAGCTACAAACCCACAGCAATTGTTGGGAGCATTTTCAAACTTCTCCGGCTCGCACGACGGCTATCTGCGGAAGGGATTAAAACTTCCGATACTTCAATTGACAAACTGGTCGCGGGTGGTGAGGCTTTTGCTGCTGAATCCCGTGCCTATCTTGCTGAAATGTGGGGAGTACCTGTCTATAACACCTACGGCAGTACGGAAGGGACAATGTGTGGTGAATGTACGCACCTTACCGGTCTTCATGTTCCTGAAGATCTTGTCCATCTTGATGTCTATGATCCTCTTCAGCATTCGTTCGTGAAAGACGGTGAGTGCGGAAGGGGGATACTTACCACGCTTCTCCCGGTTGGTGGGAAGTGTGGAATGCTGCTTATAAATTACGATACTGAGGATACTACCGTCGTGTTTACGCGCGAGCGGTGCGGATGCGGCAGGACCCACATGCGCATCATCAATCCCCAGCGTGAAGCAGAAACTATCTGGTTATTCGGGAACCCTTTCAACCGAAGTGACATAGAGGCAGCGGTCTTCCAGCACCAGAGTATGACATACATTACCGGTGAATACGAAGCATTTGTGTACGATGGGGATATTCCAGGGGAAACTATGTTGCGGGTCAATCTCGAGTGCTTTGATCAGGAACACTGTGACCGGCACCTTGTCGAAGATCAGTTCGTTTCACGTTTCCTCAAGTACAAACCCCTGATATCAGAACATTATCATGACCAGTCATTCCACATCGAATTAAATTTTACCGGGCCCCGGGGACTCGATTTCTATACCATGAAAGGGCGCCCAAAACGACTTGTTGACAGAAGGGAACACTGACTTTATCAATTAAGGTAATCACAGTATTCACACGCCGGGGGTGCCTCCCATGAGCTCCACGAGCAGTTGGGGTCACTATGCGGAGAATCTTATAAATTGCCCTGCCCCACAGGGATTATCCTTTTCTGAACTGCAAAAGATGCGCTTTTCCCTGTTATAAAAATTACGGCGTAACTGCTGAATAAAACCGAAATTTGACCGAAATAATCAAAACAGAGCGATTTAAAAGGGATTCTAATCGGCCTTGATAGTGTGTCACAATATCAAAAATACCCTCAAAATTTTGGTAAAAATTAAGATTTCGACGGACTTCCGACGGAAACCTTTTATATTATCAGGCGTTAACTCTCATTATCAAAACCCAATAGTGGTTTTGAGGTGTTTAAATGGGAACCAAAATTGGAAAAGAAAAAATTCAGCGTGAAAAGGGTTACCTTTACTTCATCGGCAAAGACGGCTATGTTTGGGCTGCTCCGATGAAGCACAACAAGACCGGCAAGAAGAAGAAAGTCGGCACTGAAAAGATCGCAAAAGAATCCGGTTTCATGTATTATATTGGCAAGGACGGATTCGTCGCGAAAGCCAAAATGAAAAACGCATAACTCACTTTTGCTATTGCACGCAGTCCTTCAGCATGCCGGAAAACCGGTGTGCCAGGACTGCACAAATGATTTCTTATACATGCCATGGCTCGCGATCCTTGCCGTGATCATTTAGTTCATCCATCAGGAAATACCATGCCATGGTAAGGATATCCGGCTTTTAAGTAGTATCCCGCTGCGAATGCTCCAGGCTGGATACACAGGTAATCTGAAACGCGGATCCTTCCTCTTTCCTGGTTTTATTTGTGACTGTCTTTTTATTCACAAAAGAGTTATTCAATGTACCCCAGAATGACAATTATTACAAATCATCAATAGTATCTGCTGCCAGACTTCTGAATGGATTAATCACGAGCCGCAATGGAAAATCCCGTATGATTTCCTTGGTAGATGCCAGGTTTGCAGAATGGACGAGTGGCCTTGATACCCGCGAGAGTATGATCTCGATCTTCTCACATATTCGCGATATCCCGTATTCGTTTATAGTCTCAAACCCTGATCCCAAAACCTCACCAGAACAGTTGCTCCAGGCTGGTAAAGGGTCGTGCGGACCCAAGCACCACCTGCTTGCGGAGATGTACAGAAAACTCAATCTGTGCGTAGTGTTTGCAACTATCGGGTATTCTGAAATGAGATGTGGTGTGAAACCGTTCAATTCTCTGGTGAAGACTGCATTCTGCCCCAACCTGAAAAACGAGCCTAGCAAGGTAAAAAAAAATCCTGGACTTTGCCCAACCGAAGGCGAGAAGGACCATTGGGATAGTGAAGACCAGGCACGGTATTATTGTGAAATGATTGCTGAGCGTACACCGGATGAGGTGGAGCAGATTGTACTGTTTTACCGGGATTTTGAAGACTGGCTTGTTGAAGTGCGACAACAAAAATTCGAGCCCTGATCTTACGATCCTCAGGGTATTTTCCCAAAGAGCATTATTTTACTGGTTTTTATGTTCACTGGCATGGAGGTTTGCCGCAAAAGTGCGAATGATGAGCGGATTGACTGCTTCCGGAGGCAGCCCAAGCGCTGAAACAGTTTTTCTGGTAAGCTCCGTCGTATCGGTCATCCCATCACAGGAGAAAGAAAGCACGGTCTTTTGGATCTTGTGGAGATACTCAAGCGCGCTGTCCATATGCTGGTAGGCATCATTTCCTTTCCGGGGCTCATCCCAGGATGAGAGAAGGACACGGATGCCCGCTAATCCCCTGAGCCTTTTTACGGAATTCACGGATTCAACAGCATCATCATAAACCGGCATTTCCCCTGCAACAGGAATCGCGTCACCCGAGAAGAGAGCCCCTTCACGGTGCAGGAAAAGCGAGATCGAACCCTTCGAATGGCCCGGCGTGTGGAACACAAGCATTTCACCCCCCCGGGTTTCATCGGGTTCGATCGTATCCCCGTCCACCAGTTCGTGATCGACCATTACAGATTCGCCCACAAGCGCTGCGAACCCTGGAACAGGGCGCTCGCGGTTCTGGAGGGCCACATTCTCAATCCACACCCGTTCAGCCGGGTGTGCCGCGACACTACACCCGGTCAAACGCTGAATTGCACCTGCTGCCCCAATATGGTCAGGATGGGAATGCGTCAGGATTATAAGTGCAATCTCTGAGGGGTCACGGCCAGTGGACCGGATATACTCACAGATGGGGGCCTCGCAACCAGCTACTCCTGTGTCGATCAGGGTTATCATCTCACCATAGATGATATACGAGTATACAAAGCGCTCAATAACAACACTGTTGGTGATCGGTATTTTGAATGTGTGTCTAAGTGCATGGACGGAGGGTGTGATTTGCATATTTTTTCCAGCTCGTGGGTTCAGAAAAAATTCAGCTTACAACTCCTGAATTAAAAAAAAGAATTTCCGGACTTGGTACCAATAATACCCATATATGGGCCCGTCGTGATTCGAACACGAGATCTTCGCCGTGTGAAGGCGACGTCATAGCCAACTAGACCACGAGCCCGTATGCATCGACCGGGAATTGAAC
>Ga0208980_10000078_pt1 | contig 44516 bp, 37 predicted proteins | sample WetSurMetagenome_3_FD_187993 | JGI IMG/M metagenome (GOLD analysis project Ga0208980, IMG submission 187993) | Wetland microbial communities from Twitchell Island in the Sacramento Delta, sample from surface sediment Aug2011 Site A1 Bulk (version 2) | ecosystem: Environmental > Aquatic > Marine...
CCGCGACCCCCGGTAACCCTTATCACCGACCGCCGTGCTCAAAATCGGTGTCCCCCTCCGCAACCCCTTCGGCGTACCCCCGAGCAAGTCAGTTCTGCCCTGGAAACCACAAGCGCTCACAGCCTCGCCGCCGCCTTCAGGGCGGCCCGGATGATCTCCTCGCTGCTCAGCGATCCCGAATCCACCGCCCGCACCATGCGGTTTGCGTCCGCCGGACGGTACCCCAGCGCCACCAGGGCGCTCGCGGCATCCTCCAGCGGGGAGACAGCCGCATCGGCGGCGACACCCGCCCGGCCGGGACCGCTCGCGCGCCCCACGGGGATCTGGTCGAGGCGATCCCGCAGCTCCAGGATCAGGCGCTCGGCGGTTCTCCTGCCGATGCCCGGAAGCCGGATGAGGGCCGGAATATCCTCCTGCTCGATGCAGCGGCTGAAGCTCTCCGCATCCATTCCCGAGAGGATCGCAAGACCCAGCTTGGCCCCTACCCCGGTCACCCGCAACAACACCCGGAACAGCCCGCGCTCCGACTCCCGGGCAAAGGCGTAGAGCACCTGGGCATCCTCGCGCACCACCAGGTGGGTAAAGAGCGTGGTTTCGACCCCCACCTCGGGTAGCTCATAAAAGGTGGACATCGGGGCCTCGAGCTCGTAGCCGACCCCGCCCACCTCGACCATCAACTGGGGGGGCTTCTTGTAGACCAGCACCCCACGCAGACGCCCGATCATGGGCTCCAGTCCCTCCAGGAAGCGATCGCCCCCCGCCCCCCCAGGGCACCCAGGGAGTGGGCGTGACAGATGGCCGCCGCGAGGGCGTCCGCCTCGTCCTCCGCAGGCTCTTCCGCGAGGGCAAGCAGCACCCGGACCATGTGCTGAACCTGCGCCTTGTCGGCACCGCCGGTGCCGACCACCGCGAGCTTCACCGCTCTCGCGCTGTATTCGTAGACCGCCACACCGGCCTGCAGCGCAGCGCAGAGGATCGCCCCCCGCGCCTGGCCGAGCTTGAGTGCAGCGCTCGGGTCGCGGGCAAAGAACACCTGCTCGACCGCCAGATCGGCCGGGGCGTACTGCTCCACCACGGCGCTGACGGCACGAAACAGGTTGCCCAACCGATCCGGCCAGGGCTCGGCCCCGATGCGAATGCAACCACTCGCTCGGTGCTGGCTGCGTTGACCATCGCTGTCGATGACGGCATATCCGGTGATCCGTGAGCCCGGGTCGATGCCGAGGATGCGCCGTGACTCCCGACCCCGTCCGCTCATCGGCCGGGAACCTCGCTGCTCGCCCCCCGTGGTCCCGGTTGCGGGTGCGGATTCAGCCGAGCTGCTCCAGGATCGCGTCCGAGATCGAGGCGTTGGTGTACACCTGTTGTACGTCGTCGAGATCCTCCAGGGCATCCACCAACTTCAGGAGCTTCTCCGCATCCTCACGCCCGAGCTCGTTCTGGTTGAAGGCGTTGTAGGTGATCTCGGCGTTGACGGGTGTCAAGCCCGCGGCCACCATGGCATCGCGCACCGGGGAAAACAGCTCGGGGTCGGTGAATAAATCGACCGAGCCATCCTCATTGCCCACCACATCCTCGCCCCCGGCCTCCAGGGCCGCCTCCATCACCGCATCCTCGTCGGAACCGGGCGGGTAGCTCAATACGCCCTGCTTGCGGAAGAGATAGGCCACGGAGCCGTCGGTGCCGAGATTGCCGCCGCACTTGTTGAAGGCATGGCGCACCTCGGCGGCGGTGCGGTTACGGTTGTCGGTCATGCAGTCCACCATGATGGCGGTTCCGCCGGGACCGTAACCCTCGTAGCGCAGCTCCTCGTAGTTCTCGCCCTCCATGTTCCCGGCACCGCGGGCGATGGCACGCTCCACCGTGTCCTTGGGGATATTCACCGCGACCGCCTTGTCCATCGCCAGACGCAACCGGGGGTTCGCCGAGGCATCACCGCCACCCTCGCGTGCCGCCACCGTGATCTCGCGAATCACCTTGGTCCACACCTGGCCGCGTTTCTTGTCCTGGGCGTCCTTGCGGTGCTTGATGTTGGCCCACTTGCTGTGACCTGCCATGAAACCTCTCTTACCGATTCAATTTACTTAAGTTTATCATCAGAGCACAGCCACGAAAAACCAGCCTCGGCTGGCCAGGCTGGGGATTGTGACCGGCGGGGGTGGCCGGCGCCGACCAAGGACTGAGAAACGCGCCCCGATTCGCACACCACCCTCGGAGCACACCGCAGCCAAGGGCTCTGGCCCAACTGAATCATCCGCCATTCGCGAGGATACCAGACCCGGTTACCGAATCGCGCGAGGCGCGTAGGCCCCGCTTGGCCAAGCATGCCGCTGCGGGGCGCGAGCGAGGCGACGCCGCTGTTACCCCTCGGGTTGGACGCTGCAGGGTAAGGCAGCGCCCGGTCGGTCAAACCCTACCCGAGCGCCGGCGCGCGCGGGCTCAACGCGAGATCGAGTAGTTGAAATCGGACGTTCGGCAAGGGCTGCTGCAGGCAACCTCGCGGTCAATCACATCCGCCGAATTCATGGAGAGCAACTGACCAGTCACCTGGTCGTACTCGCAGACCAACCAATCCGCGTTGCCCTGTTGATCCTTGACCGGAATGATCGCCCAATCGCGGCCCTTGCTGCGATGTATCCCGCCCGGCGCAAAATTCACCTCGATGCGCCTACCGAGGGGAAAGTCGCTTGCCTGGACATCCTCGTAGCAACGCTGCAACAGGGGATCCGTGGCGCAGGCCGACAGGATCACCAGCAGGCCAATGACAATGGTCAGCCTCCGCATGAGCTCTTCCCCCCTCTGATTCGCTTAAACTAGCATTCTTCCATTCGCTCGCCCCTCGCGCAACGTCGCCTGCCATGGCATTGCCCAGCCGAGCGGGCGTTGGGGTGGCGCCAGTCCCCGCCCAAGAGCGCTCGGCGCACCACAGGTGATGGCCGCCCGGGGCTTACGCCCCTTGAGCCCATTGACCGTTCTCAATGTGACAAGGCGTCTGGTTTCCTATAGTCGCCCCGGATCTCACAGCGCGGCGATCCTCTCGCACCCGCCACCACGCCACAGGAACCACCGTGACCGAGCCGTCCCCTTCGAATCGCCTCAAATACCTGCCGGTGTCCTTCTTCGCCATGATCATGGGCCTCTCGGGTCTATCCCTGGCCTGGGAGCGGGCGGAGGCGGTTTTCGCCCTCAAGACCAACCTCTCCGGGGCAATCCTCAGTGTGGGCGGGTTGCTGTTCACGGTGCTTGCGGGACTCTACCTCTACAAGCTGGGCCGCTACCCGGAGGCGGTGCGAGCCGAGCTCCATCACCCGATTCAGCTCAATTTCTTCCCCACCCTATCGATCAGCCTAGTCCTGCTTGGGACCGCCACCCTGAACCACCTGCCGGGGCTCGGTGGCGTACTCTGGGTCTTTGGGAGCGCGTTCCACCTGCTGCTGACCCTCTATGTGATGGACGTCTGGATCCACCACGAGGGCTTCGAGATTCACCACATCAATCCAGCCTGGTTCATCCCCGTGGTGGGTAACGTGCTGATCCCGATCGCGGGCACGTCGCTCGGTTTTCCCGAGGTCTCCTGGTTCTTCTTCAGCGTCGGCATCCTGTTCTGGCTGGTTCTGCTCGCCATCATCCTCTACCGGGTCCTGTTTCACCGGCCCCTCGATGAGAAGCTAATGCCCACCTTTTTCATCCTCATCGCACCACCCGCCGCCGGCTTCCTGGCCTACACCCAGCTCACCGGCGAGCTGGACGGTTTTGCCAGGGTCCTCTACTACACGGGGCTGTTCTTCACCCTGCTGCTCATCACCCAGATCAACCGCTTCGCGCGCCTGCGCTTCTACCTTTCCTGGTGGGCCTACTCGTTTCCGCTGGCCGCCATGACCGCCGCCACGCTGGTGATGTTCAAGCTCACCGGACAGCAAGGGCTGGCAATCCTGGCCTGGGTGCTACTCACCCTGGTCACCTCGCTGGTTGCCTACCTGCTCTACCAGACCGCCCTCGCGGTAAGCCGCAAGGCCATCTGCCAACCCGCAACCTGATCGACGCCCCGCGCGCCATGAAACAGAGCCTGATCCAGGAGAAATACCCCATCTTCGTGCTGGCGCTCGAGCGTGCCGAGACCCGTTTCACCAGCGTCGACCAGATCATCGAGTACCTGCACCGCTGCATCGACGAGCATCCCGCCGCCCGCTTCATCGGCATATTCGACCACCTCGCCCACACCCAATCCCTGCCCGCGCGCCAAGTCGACCCACAGGTCCTCGCGGCCAAGCTGATCATCTTTTGTTTCGGGATCACCCTGTCGGACCCACAGCGCCTCGCGATACGCCCCCGCTCCATCGGCGTCGCCGAAACCCCAGAGGGCTTCGTGATCTCCTTCATGGAGCCACCCATGCCCATCGCCAACGCGGCGATGGAAAGCTGGGCCCAGGGCCTCTGCAGCGAAGTAGTTTAGAAGCCCACCATCGGAAAATCAGGAGGTTAGACCAAGATCACCGGCAGTGGTCGGCCCGCTCGTCGCGGCCGGGCGCGGCCTTGAAGGGGCGACCCGAGGCCCCCGGGCCCCGGGTCGCCCAACCCACGGGGGTGACTCAGTTCGCCACCACCGGGATGATGGTGATATCCACGCGCCGGTTCTGCTGCTTGCCCTCGGGGGTGGCATTGCTGGCGATGGGTTCGGACTTGCCACGACCGTACGCCGATAACCGCTCCGGGATGACCCCCTTGTTCAAGAGGTACTGATTGACCGCACCCGCGCGCCGCTCGGAGAGCTGTTGGTTGTGCTGGTCGGAGCCGGTGTTGTCGGTATGACCAACGATGATGAGCTGGGTCTTGCCGTAGCGATTGAGAATCCCGGCAATCTTGTCCAGGGTGCTGTAGAAGCCCGGCTTGATCACATCGGAGTCCACCTCGAAGGCCGTGGCTCCCGTCATGCCCACCAGCAACTGGTCTTCAGGCAACCTCTGCACCCGCACCGCCCCGGCGCTGATCTCGGGCTGCAGCACCTTCTCGAAGTCCTTTTTCTGGCTATCCATGTAGTTGCCCACCAAACCTCCGGCTATGCCGCCGCCCACGGCGCCGATCAACGCCCCCTTGCCGTGCTTCTTGGTGACCAGTGCCCCCACCGCAGCCCCGCCGAGGCTACCAATCAGGGCACCTGTCCCGGCATCGGACATCGGCAGGCGGTTCCCGTACTCGTCGGTGGCACAACTGGTGAGCCCCACGACAGCGGCCAACGCTAAGGACATACCGGCGATAAAGCGCTTATTCATGATTCATCCTCTCGAAGAAAACCACAGAATCTCGGACCATGCCCCCTTGCGCGCGCCCCGAGCGGGCATGGGGGGACCTCATGCAGGGGCGACTCCCTTCCTCGCCTACATCGCGAGCTGTAGATCCTCCATTACCCGATTCACACCGGCCAGGGCGCAGGCCTCGTCGGTGTCTCCGGTCGGCGCGCCACTCACCCCCACGCCCCCCAACAGGCTGCCGCCCACCTCAATGGGCACCCCTCCCGCTAACAGGATTATGGAATCGAGCCGACCGAGCGCGCTATCGGACCGGCTCAGCAACCCGGAGGTCGGAGCATTGAAATTGACCGCGGTGAACGCCTTCCGCTCGCTGATCTCCAGGGTTATGGGGGCGGCAATTGTATCCCGGAGCTTTACCTGCAATGCGCCATCGCGATCCACCACGGCGACGCTGATCTGAATCCCTTTGCTGCGGCAGGCATCCATGGCACCTTGAGCGATCTTCAGCGCCGTTTCAAGGGTCAGGCGCTTGACCGAGATAGTGAGGCCCTCCTCCGCGAGGGCCAGCGCTGGCCCAACAGCGCACGCCAACAGGATCAATACTCGAACAGGCCGTTTCATCAGGGTTCCTCCTCGGTTACCGTGGATGGGAGTCTGGCCCAATCCTTCCGCGCCCTGGCGGGCTTTCTTATGCTTGCCCGCCATAGCGGCGCTGCACATAGTCTTCGACCAGCCGCTTGAATGCCTCGGCGATGCCCTCGCCCTTGAGTGTGGTGACCTTCTCCCCGTCCATGTAGACCGGGGCCGCGGGCCGCTCCCCCGTTCCTGGCAGGCTGATGCCGATGTTCGCCTGCTTGCTCTCGCCGGGGCCATTTACCACACAGCCCATGACCGCCACCACCATCGACTCAACGCCAGGAAACTGCCCCCGCCACCGCGGCATCTCGTCTCGAAGATAGGTCTCGATGTCCTGGGCAAGCTCCTGAAACAGGGTGCTCGTGGTCCGCCCACAGCCGGGACAGGCCGTCACGCTGGGGCTGAACGCGCGTAGGCCCAGGCTCTGGAGGATCTCCTGGGCCACCCGCACCTCCTGGGTCCGGGAGCCGCCGGGCTCGGGGGTGAGGGAGATGCGAAGGGTATCGCCGATTCCCTCGGCGAGCAGCACGGCCAGCGCCGCCGTGGAGGCCACGATACCCTTCGAGCCCATGCCTGCCTCGGTCAGGCCGAGATGAAGGGCATAGCGACAGCGGCGGGCCAGGTCGCGGTAGACGGCGATGAGGTCCCACACCCCACTCATCTTGCAGGAGAGTACGATGCGTTCCGACCCCAGGCCGAGTGCCTCGGCGCGGGCGGCACTCTCGAGCGCCGAGGTCACCATCGCCTCGCGCACCACCGCCTCGGTATCCCGCGGTGCCGAGCCACGGGCGTTGGCGTCCATCAGACGAACCACCAGCTCCGGGTCCAGGCTGCCCCAGTTGACCCCGATGCGTACCGGCTTTTCGTAGCGGCAGGCCAGCTCAATCAGGGTGGCGAACTGCACATCCTTTTTCGCCCCGCGCCCCACGTTTCCGGGGTTGATCCGGTACTTGGCCAGAACCTCGGCGCAGGCGGGGTGATCGGTCAGGAGCCGGTGACCATTGAAGTGGAAGTCCCCGATCAGGGGCACCTCACAGCCGCGCCGGACCAACTCGTCGCGAATACCGGGCACGGCCCGGGCGGCCGCGTCGTTATTCACCGTCAGTCTCACCAGCTCGGAGCCGGCCCTGGCCAGCTCGAGTACCTGATCGGCCGTCGCGCGGACATCCGCCGTGTCCGTGTTGGTCATCGACTGGACCCGAATGGGGGCGTCCCCGCCTAGGGTAACCCCGCCGACGCGGACGCTCTGGGTGCGGTGGCGTTGAATCGGATGCATGCGGACCTCGCGCAGGCCTGTCCCGGAGCGCTCCCCGATCAGGGCAAGGGGGGATGGAGGCCGGTCACAATCTCCAGATAATCCGGCGACTCGGGATCCATGAGCCCATGGCGCACCAGGAAATCGACAATCACCAGGCTGCAATTGGGCTTGAAGTCATCGGTCTCGCGCACCCGCTCCATCACCTGATCGAGCGGCCAGAGCGAGAATGCCTCCACCTCGCCGTCTCGGCACACCGGCTGGAAATCCTCCGGCAGCGCTAGATCATAGCAGTAGAGTACATCGGGCTTGAGACCGCGTTCGGCGTCCTTGCAATAGGTCACGACCCCCACCGGGACGGCGCGGCGCGCCAGCTCCGCCGGGATCGAGGCCTCTTCATAGCATTCCTTGTGCAGATTCTCCTCCAGGCTGATCCCCCAGGGCAGCCCGCCCGCCACCAGGTGATCGAGGTGACCGGGAAAGACCCGTCGGCTGCTCGAGCGCAGCCCCACCCACATGTGCCATTCGCCCCCTTTGCGCACCACGCCATTGAGGTGCTGGCCAAAGGCGCGGATGCCGAAGTACGCCGCCGTGGCCCGATCCACCAGAAACTTCGCCTGCTCCCGCCCCGAAGCGGTGACGGGGAAACGCTCGCCATGCAGATGGCTCACCGGACCCTGCTCGACCAGGTGCTCCATCACCTGCTGCACCGCCTGGGTGCGGCGCTCGAAACCGGTGAGGCTCGGATGCAACCCCAGGGCTCCCGCCTGCACCCGGAAAACCTCCGGCCAGTGGCGCAGGTGCTCGGAAAACCCCGGGCGGACCCGGCCAACCGGCTCGCCATCGACGACGAAAGGCATGAAATCCGCGGGATTCCAGCCATTGCAGGCGCGAATGCGATCGAGATAGCTCATGGATCGAAAGGATCGCTCAGGGTTAGGGAAAGAGGTAAAGCATGTAGAGGGCGTAGCTGGCGAGCAGCAGGCCACCCTCCCCCCGGCTGATCCGCCTTCCGGTGAGCATCATCGGCAGCAGCACCAGCGCACAGGCGAACATGACGCCAAGGTCCACCGGACTCATCCCCGCGGGCTGTAGCGGTGCGACCAGCGCAGCGGTGCCCAGAATGCCCAGGATATTGAACAGGTTGGACCCCACCACATTGCCGAGCGCGATATCCCCTTCCTCCTTGAGCGCCGCCACCAGGGAGGTCGCCAGCTCCGGGAGACTGGTCCCCACCGCCACGATGGTCAGTCCGATCACCGCCTCACTGATACCGAGGGCACGAGCCACGTCCACCGCACCGCTCACCAGCAGGCGCGCCCCCACCACCAACAGCGCGAGACCGCCCAGAATCAGCACTGCGTCGAGGAGTGCGGAACGCGATGCCGGGGGCACCCCTTCCCCGAACTCGGCCGCCACCTCCGCGGACTCCCGGCGCGCCTTGATCAGGCTAAAGGCTGTGTAAGCCAGCAAACCCGCGAGGAGGACGGCTCCCTCCACCCGGCCAAGGCGGTCGTCGAGCAGGAACCCGATCAACACCAGCGAGACGACGAGTAGAATCGGTACGTCCAGGCGCAACACCTGGGCATGCACCGCCACCGGTCGAATCAGCGCGGACACACCGAGGATCAGCCCAATGTTGGCGATGTTCGAGCCCACCGCATTGCCCACCGCCAGGGCGCCCTTGCCGGCGAGACCCGCCTCCAGGCTCACCACCAGCTCCGGCGTGCTGGTACCGAAGGCCACCACCGTCAGACCTATGACCAAGGGGGTGAGCCCAAGCCGGCGCGCCAGCGATGCGCTGCCGCGAACCAAACCCTCCGCGCCGCCGTAAAGCAAGACGACACCGAAAAACAGGGATGCCACAGTCCAGAGCATCGGACGCCCTACCTCAGGAAAAACCGCCCCCCGCCTAGCAGGCCCCGCCACGGCAATAGCGCGCCAGATCCTCGGTACGCACCAACGCCTGAGCAACCTCATCCCGCAACCCATAGGCAACGGGCTGATTGATCAACAGGCTGAAGGGTGTCCATACCCCGCGCCGCTCGACGTAACCGGCCAGACTGCTGACCCCGGTCAAGGTACCGGTCTTGGCATGAACCCCCGCAGTCTTTGCCGGCAAGAGATCACGGTAGGGGGCGAAGGCCTCGACCACCTCCAGGAGCTGGCGCGCGCTCAGTCGGTTGTTGCGCGAAAGCCCCGATCCCTCCTCGACCCGGTAATCCTTCCAGCCAAAGGTCTTGTCGATCCAGGCCGCCATGGCACGCCGGGATGCGGCCATGGTGAGCGGCGTCTGCTCGCCCCCCTGTTCCCCGAGCAGCAGGAAGAGTTGGTTTGCGGTGAAATTACTGGAGAACTCGAGCATGGAGGCAATCACCGCCCGCAGATCGTGGCCGTTCTCGTGCCGATACAATCGCTTCATCCCGCCGGGCAACGTCCCCTCGCGCCAATTGGGGGAGACCTCCACACCGGCCGCCGCAAGCTTCGCCGAGAGGAGCTCCGCGAAGTAGCGCGCGGCCAATCCGCGATCCCCCAGGTTGATGCGCTGCTTACCCTTGCCCATGCCCTGCGCCAGGGAACGGGCAACCGGCGTCAGGGGGGTTTGCGGCTCCGCGCTTTCGATACCATGTGCCCCCACCACCAGGTTGATGGTATTGAAGTTCGCCGATAGGGCAGCCACCGGAGCATCGTAGGGATTGTCGCTGGAGGAGCGACCGGCTACTTCGACGTCCGCGGCAAAGTAAGAATCGTCGGTGCCGATACCGGAGAGCCGCTGCACCCCTTGGGCCTTGAGCGCAGCCACGATGCGGTCCAGCTCCTCGGAAATCAGGTAGGGATCGCCGTACCCCTTGACCCAGAGCCAACCCTCCTTCGAGAGGAAGAAGTCGGTGTGGAACCGCCGCTCGAGCCCCCAGCGCTGGATCGCCGCGAGCGCCGTCAGCAGCTTGAGGGTCGAGGCGGGAATCATCGGCCGGTCAGGCTGGTGGGCGATCAGCGCCCGGCCCTTCTCCGTCACCAGAAGGCTCGCCGCTGGCAGCGTCAGCACCTGCGCCAGGGGGTCCGCCGGTGCCCCGGCCAACGCCACCGCGCCCGTTACCAGCATCCCCAAGCCTAACCACCCGACAATAATCCGTCGCATTCGGTGCTCCGCAGTTCGAGGTGTCGATCCAACCAGCGCGCATCATACCGAACAAGCCACCGGCGGTGGCAACAGCGCCGACAAGCCACCCCACGCCGATGCCGACCCTCGGGGCGATCTGGACGTTTCCCGCTGATTCAGGGCTTCTCGATCCCGAGCAGCTCCACCTCGAAGATCAGGGTGGCGGAGGGGCCGATGATCCAGCTCGCCCGGCGGTCATAGTAGGCGAGGTCGGGCGGTATCACGAAGCGGTAGCGGCTCCCCACCGGCATTAGGCGAAGGCCTTCCCGCCAACCCGAGATCACCTCCAGCAGGCCGATACTCAAGGGCCTGCCGCGCGCGTAGGAGCTATCGAACGGGGTTCCATCCACCAGGGTACCCACGTAGTGCACCAGCACCCGGCTGGAGAAATTGGGATGCGGGCCCTCAGCCTCGCGCAGCACCTCGTACTGCAGCCCGCTCTTGGTTATCGTGACCCCCGTCCGGGCACGGTTTTGCTCCCGATAGCGCTCACCCACCTTGAGGTTGTAGCCCGCAAGCCTGCGACCAAGTATCAGATTGCGCAGAACCGCGACGAGCTTCTTCAGAAATACCGGCATGACTGGCAAGTCCTCAACGGCAAGGTTTATGCCCGCGTCAGGGTAGCAGCCCCGCTGGCCTGCGGCCAGCTCACCGCGGGCACTCCAGTTGTTGCGCCCGCTGTGGCATGGGCAGCCCCGTCCTGTAGGCTTCCGGCTGTGGATGTCTAGCCGATCGTGGCCGCGGCGGGCCCGGGTGGCCGCAGAATTGCCAGCGGGCGCCTTGCCCTGGGTTCTGCAATGGCGCGGCACGAGGTTGTGTTGGATCATATAAAGAAGTGGCGTTGTCAGCGCGCATCGCGGCCGCAATCTCCGCGGTTCAGCGAGGCTTCTCCTCCCCACGAACACCAGCAGTCTTGAGGGAAAAGCAACATGGACCCTGGGCACACCCTGCTTGCAAAGCTTCGCATCGGCGAAAAGATCTGGCTCAGCTCCGGCCTGGTGGGCCTGCTCTTCCTCGCCATGACTGGGGGCTATCAGCACACCCTCTCCGGGGTTCTCAAAGACTACCGGGACCTGTACGCGCTCCACCAAAACCGTAATGATCGCGCCCGGGAGATCGCGGCGAGCCTGTATCGCGCTCGCGATGCAGAGAACCGCTTCTTGGTCGGGCGCAATGAGACCTCGATGGCGGAGGCCCGGCAACAGCTCAGGGTGCTTCTCCAGCACGCGGAGCGACTCGGGGGAATCGACGCCGAGGGGGCAAGGTCTGCGGCACAGATCACCGCGCTGACAGAGGCCTATCGCGACGACCTCGAGGCCATTGCCGATGCCTGGCGCAGGGAGGGCCTGGATCACAACTCCGGTCTGCAGGGGGCCTTCCGCGACACCGCCCATCGGCTCCAGGAGCTGGCTGCGACCTACGCGGTCCAGAACCTGTATATCGACCTGTTGCGTATCCGCGCCAGTGAGAAGGACTTTGGTCTGCGGCGGCAACCCGAGTACCGCGACCAGGTCCTGCACCTGCTCGACGGATTCCGTGCCAAAATTGAAGCTTTCGCGCTTGAGCCATCGGTGAAGGCGGCACTCCTTGAGCAGGTGACCCTCTACCATGGGGAGTTCTCGTTGTCCGCCGACAAGGCGATCAGGGATAGGGACATCGGCGGAGATCCCGGACCCTACCCTGATAGGGCAGACCGTATCGAAGCCCTCATCAACAGCCACTATGTGCCGGAAATGGAGGTGAGCGTGCTGGAGCTGCGGCGGCGCGAAAAGGACTACCTGCTGCGACTCGATCCCAAGTACATCGACATGGTCGGGGACCTGCTGGCTGGGCTACGCACCCAGGTCGAGGGATCGGCCATTGCCGCCGCAGAGAAATCCGCACTCCTGGCCATGCTGGCGAGCTACCAGCAGGACTTCATGGCGCTGGTACAGCAAAACGTGCGCATCGATCAGCTCACCGCCAACCTCAACCGCTCCGCGCTCGAGATGCTCGCCCTAGTGGATGCCACCGTGACCAAGGCAGGCACCGCCGCAGCCGAGGCGGCCGCCGAGGTCGACGCCCGGGCCGCCCGCGATGCCCGGCTCATGCTCGGAATCGCCGCACTGGCAACGTTGCTCGGAATCCTGCTTACGGTGCTGATCACCCGCTTGATCACCCGTCCCCTGCTGCGAATGACCGGCTTTCTCGAGCTCCTGGCGCTGGAGGATCCGGTTGAGCGCATTCCCACCGTTCCCGGTGGCCGCGACGAGATCAACGCCATGGCCGAGTCGCTGAACCAGATGGCCGATCACAAGAAGCGACTACTCGGCTGGTGGAAGACCTCCCTCGCCGAAATGAAGATGCGCACCCAGGACCAGGGGACCGGCGGGGAGGTCGATGGCAAGCCGGCCCTGCGCGCGCAGTTCTCCGAGGAGGTCCAGGGCCTCGCCCGGGAGATCGCGGAGCGCAGCACCGAGCTCTCACACCAGGCGCTGGATGGGGATTCGCACCGGCTGGCACGCCAAATCAAGGATGCGGCGCTCACCCTCGCTCAGCGTGCGGAGATCCTCGGCCACTAGACCCGCAGGGGCCTGGGTGCGCCGCGGTGATTGCGCCAGCCATGGCGACCGATCAGCTATCCCTCAGGCCCGTTTGATCACTGGCGAGGCATCTCGCCCCGCTGGTGGGAAGTCACTGGGTAGCGGTTGGCTGCTGTCCATACGGGACAACGGCGGACTTCTTCCACCAGGGGTGCCGGGCCTCGGTGAATTGCTCCCAGAGGGCCTCGAAATTCTCCAGCAGGTGGTGGTAGTGGCAGGTCCTCCAGCCGACGACCCCGCCAGCATACCCCAGGACCTCCGGGTCCCCTTCCGCCTTGAGGAGGTCCTGCAGCAGGTGGCTCATCACCGCCACGTCGTTCATGATGCCGAGCAGGTCCTGCACGCCCTTTGTCTGCCCGATGAACGTGTCCATCCCCATGAAAACCGAGGAGACGAACTCTGCGGCATAGCGCAGCTTCTTGAATTCGATGCGCACCCGATGCATCTCCGCGGCGGACTCCTTGTTGACGTGGTTGCCGACCTCAAGAACCCGACGCTCCTGGCGGTCGAGGACATTGCGCGCGAACGCCACCAGATCGCCCTCGAGCAGTAGGCGCTCCTTCTTCCCGAGATCCGCCTTCTCCCAGGCACGGCTGGCAATCCACTCACCGAAGCCCTCCTTGAAACGGGCGTAGCGGTTGCCATCGAGCATCCCACGGACCGCATCGTAGGCCAGTGCGCGTTCCTTTTCCGCTAGGGCCAGGAGACGATCTCCACCGGGTAGGGGCAACTTCCCCCGCACCGACCCCAGGGTCTCGTCGATGAACACATCGAGATCGCGGGCCCTGCCCAACTCACCGGCAAGCTCGCGCATCTCGTCGGACCAGTACGCCGAAACGCTGCGTGGAACCGCCTTGGAGAAGGTGTTGAGTGCGGAACGCATGCGCCGCAGCGTGACCCGCATCTGATGGACCCCTTCGTTCTCCTCCCAGCCACGCGCCTTCGGCTCCCAGAACACCAGGTAGTCGAGGTTATGCCGAAACAGATCCTCGATCGCATCGCTTACGGTCTGTTTGGAGTGGAGCTTCAACTGCTTTGATGGCTTTTCGGTCATGTCGCATCCAGGTCTTGGTTGATGGGGGCCCCGCGTCGTCCCGCCGTCCCGGCGCGGGCCAACGTGGGCTCACGGTAAAACCGGGTGTGCTCGGCAATCGATAGGGAAAGGTAGAAAGATATCGAATCAGACGCTCGCCGTGTATATTTTTTCCGGTGGAGGTTAGAAAATGAGAGTCCCCGCCGCCAGACCGGGACATCGGGAGACCTAGCCCGGTATCCCAGGGTCGGCGGTTTCTCCTTCCAACTTCACTTCCCCCCACGCTCGCCATGGCATCGGACGACCTCATCCGCCTTTTCACCCAGTTTGGCCTGGCCGCGATACTGGGTTTCTTGATCGGTCTCGAACGGGAGATGCGCGAACCCGAGACCGTCTCGGTGGGCATTCGTGACTTCATGCTGTTTTCCGTGCTGGGTGCCACCAGCGGGTTCGCGGCGCTGCAGTACGAGAGCCCCTGGCTCATTCTGGCGGGCTTTGCCGGGTTCCTCGGGCTCCTGCTGTCGAGCTACTGGGCGCAACGCGACCATGGGCCGGGCATCACCACCGAGGTCTCCGCCGTCCTCACCTTCTTCCTCGGGGTGGTGATCATGCGGGGGGCCACCGAGCTTGCCGTGGCCTTGACCATCCTCGCGTTGGGCGTGCTGTTCCCGAAAAGCGCCATCAAGCGCTTCCGCTCCCAGGTTCAGGCCCACGAGATGCGGGCCGTGCTCCTTTTCTTGACCATCACCTTCATCATCCTACCGGTGCTGCCGCAGCAATCGCTCGACGTCTACCTGACCACGCCGGTAGGGACGGTGCGGACCATCAATCCTGCCACCCAAAACGTCGATATCGGTCTGTTGCCTGGGAAGCGGGTCGATGTCGGCAGCGAGCTCTACCTGTTCGACAGGGGATGGGACCTGCACGGCAAGGTCGAAGTGACGGAAGCCGCCCGCGACCATGCCAGCGGCACCTATCGCGGCGAGACCCTGGCGGCGGTGGAGCCGGGCGATGGACTGCGGGCTGGGCCTGGCATCCACTTCCTTGAGGTGATGCTCTCCGCCCTAGTGCCCTACAAGATCTGGCTGATCGTGGTGCTGGTATCGCTGATCAGCTTCGTGGGCTACGGGCTGATCAAGGTCATCGGCAGCGGCGCCGGCATCGGTCTCACCGGACTCATCGGGGGGCTGGTGTCGAGCACCGTCACCACCCTGAGCTTTGCCAGGCGCAGCACCGAGACCCCGGGAGCCAACCGGTTGTTCGCCATGGCCATCCTCTTGGCCAGTTCGGTCATGTTTCCGCGCCTAATCCTGGAGATCGCGGTGGTCAACCCCGCCCTGATGAAGAATATAGCGGTGCCACTCTCAGTGATGGGACTCACCGGTTTCGCCCTCGCCGGGTATCTTTATCGACGTTCCCGCGCGGCCCAGACCGAGGCGCCAACAGTCGCCTTCGACAACCCCTTCAGCCTCAAGTCCGCGGTCAGTTTCGCTCTAGTGTTCGCCGCCATCCTGATGTTCACCCGACTGGCTACCACCTACCTAGGCAACGCCTGGTTGCCGGCGGTGGCCCTGGTCAGCGGTCTCACCGACGCGGATGCCATCGCCTTCTCCCTGAGCAGCCTGCAACGAGCCGGGCTGGTGCATATCGACTGGGCCAGCTTCAATCTGGTTCTGGGTGCCCTTTCCAACACCTTCATGAAGCTGTTCTTGGTGTTCGGGCTCGGTCACCGCGAGCTGTTCAAACACCTGCTGCTCTCCTTCCTGGTGATCGGCGCGGTGGGTCTGGTCACGATGTTCCTGTACTACGATCTGGCCGCCGCGTTACCGACCTGACCGGACCCGTCTCAGGGTTTCGCTTACCGGACAGCTTGCCACCAAACCGTAAACTTCGTAGTCTTTGCCGGCCCATTTCCCATCCGGTTGAGCGAGACGTCAGGCCCATGGATATCTCCACCGATACCGCCCGATTCAACATGATCCAACAGCAAGTCAGGCCCTGGGACGTCTTCGACGAGCAGGTGCTCGAGACGATGCAGGGTGTGCCGCGGGAGCTTTTCGTCCCCGATGCCTATCGGGGCCTGGCTTACGCCGACGTGGCAATTCCCATCGGCGGGGGGCAACAAATGCTGGAGCCCAGAATCGTCGGCCGCCTGCTGCAGGCGCTGAGCCTCACGCCAGCGGACAAGGTGCTCCAGATCGGGGCGGGAACCGGTTACGTCACCGTTTGCCTCGCTCGCTTGGGTGGAAACGTCACCTGCCTGGAGCTTCAGGATAGCCTTGCCGAGCGGGCACGCGCGAACCTCACCGCACTGGGCATCGCCAACGCCGAAATTCGCAGCGGCGACGGGCTAGGCGCACCCCCCTCGGACGGCCCCTTCGATGCCATCGCCCTGACCGGGTCACTGCCAACAGCGGACGGACTCGATACCCTAACGGCTCAGCTCAAACCGGGGGGCCGGCTCTTCGCCGTCGTTGGCGAGGACCCGGTGATGGAGGCGCTCCTCATCGAGCGGCTGGGCGAGGGCGGCTACCGCCAGCGCCGGCTGTTCGAGACCAGCATTCCTGCCCTGGTCAATGCCCCGCAACCGAGGCGGTTCGTCTTCTAGCGCAGGCCATCCACAAGGGGCGCGCTATGCGCCAGATGACGCCCGGCGAGCTCAAGCAGCATCTGACCGAGGGGCGAGGAAACCCCTTGTTGCTCGATGTCCGCGAGCCCTGGGAGGCCCGGATCTGCCGCATCGAAGGCGCCCGGCTCCTACCCATGCGCCATATCCCCAGCGCCCTCTCCGAGCTCAACCCCCGGCGGGAAACCGTATTGATCTGCCACCACGGCATCCGCAGTCGCCAGGTGGCCCTCTTTCTGGAGCATCAGGGCTTCACCAATGTGATCAACCTCGAGGGCGGATTGGCGGCCTGGAGCCGGGAGGTGGATCCCGCCATGGCCACTTACTGATCCCGGCAGCGCCCTACGCATCGGGTGAGGCGAAGCCCAGGCCCCTTACCGTCCGGCCGCCAACCGCTCCTCCAACAGATCCAACAGCCGTTTCAGTGCCCCGCGGTTCTCCTTCACCACCCGCCGGCCGCACTCACCGATGCGGGACCGCTCAACGGCATCCGCCAGCCAGCCCCCCATCACCTCGGCCAGTGCCTCCGGACCCGCGACCCGCACCGCCGCGCCGCGCTCCACCAGGAGCTCGGTGATCTCGGCGAAGTTGAAGGTATGGGGACCAACCGCCACCGGCAGTCCGGCCGCCGCCGCCTCGAGCAGGTTATGACCGCCCACACCGACCAGGCTCCCGCCGATGAAGGCCGCATCCGCCGCCCCCAGGAACACCGCCAGCTCACCCATGGTGTCACCGAGAAACACGGCAGTGTCGGCAGCACAGGACCGGTCCTCAGTGCGTGCCACCAGGCTGAAGCGGTGCCGCCTCACCAGCGCCGCTACCCGGGGGAAGCGCTCGGGGTGGCGCGGCACCAGCACCAGGAGGGCATCGGGGATCTCCCGTCGGATCCGCTCGTGGGCCTCCAGCACGGCCTCCTCCTCTCCCTCATGGGTGCTCCCGGCGACCCAGACCAGTCGCGTGCTGCCCCACAGCCTTCGAATCGCCTCGGACCGATCACGCAGGCTGGCCGGCGGGGTCACGTCGAATTTCACACTGCCGGTCACCCGAACGCGCTCCGGCTTCGCGCCGAGCGCGATGAAGCGGCTTGCGTCGGCCTCCGACTGGGCAGCGATGAGCGAGATGCGTCGCAATGTCCGCGCGGTGAAAGCCCCGAAGCGAGCGTAACCCCCGGCCGAGCGGGCCGACAGGCGGGCATTCGCCAGCACCAGGGGAATCCCGCGTCGCTCACAGACCGCGATCAGGTTCGGCCAGATCTCGGTCTCCATCACCACCACCAGGCGAGGGGCGAGGCGATCGAGCAAGCGACGCAGGATCGGTCCCAGATCGTAAGGCATGTAGCGGTGAGCAACCCGCTCACCGAGCAGTTCCCGCAACCGCACGGCACCGGTTGGGGTGGTGGTCGTCACCAGTACACCGAGGTTGGGGTGGCCCTCCATTAGGGCCTTGAGCAAGGGCAGCGCCGCCTGCACCTCCCCCACCGACACCGCATGCACCCAGACGCCCGCCGGTTTGGGGCCTTCGGCATCCAGGCCCACACGCTCGCGCCAGCCTGAGCGGTAGGCGGGCAGGTGCAGGCTGCGCCAGAACAGGCGCAACAGCGCCAGCGGGAGCAGCAGGTACAGGACCAGACTGTAGAGACGCTCCAAGATCCTGCCCCGCCCTCACTCGTCCCGGATCGCGCGGATGATGTCGCTGGTGGAGTACCCCTCTCGATAGGGCAGGATCACGACCTCGCCGCCGGATTTGCGCACACAGGCACCACCGGCCACCTGTTCGGGGCGATAATCACCGCCCTTGACCAGCACATCGGGGAGGATGCGGCAGATGACCCGTTCGGGGGTGTCTTCCTCGAAGCCCACCACCCAATCCACCGACCCGAGCCCCGCCAGCACGGCCATACGCTGGGGCAGCGCGTTCACCGGCCGGGTCGGGCCCTTGAGGCGCCGTACCGAGGCATCGGCGTTCACCGCCACCACCAAGCGATCCCCCAGTCGCCGGGCCTGCTGGAGGTAGCCGACGTGACCCTCGTGAAGAATATCGAAGCAGCCATTGGTCATGACGATGCGCTCACCCTGGGCGCGCGCGCCCGCCACCGCTTCGACCAGATCCTCTTCCGAGAGAATGGTGTGCCACTCGCTACCCTCCAGCGCTGCGCGCAGCTCGCGGGGGGTAACGCTTGCCGCCCCAAGCTTGCCCACCACCACCCCGGCGGCACCGTTGGCGAGCACGGCGGCATCCGCCAGCCCAATTCCCGTGGCCAGCCCCGCGGCGAGAACACCGATGACGGTGTCCCCGGCACCGGTGACGTCGAAGACCTCTCTCGCGCGGGTGGACAGGTGCAGGGCCGGATGACCCTTCTCCACCAGGAGCATGCCCCGTTCGCCCAGCGTCACCAGGAGCGCCCGCAGCGCGAGCTCCCGCCGCAGGGCCTCGGCCCGGTTCACCAGCTTGGCATCGTCCCCACAGGGACCGACGACCTCCTCGAGCTCCACCCGATTCGGGGTGAGCAGGGTGGCCCCCCGGTAGCGCGAAAAATCCCGGCCTTTAGGATCCACCAGCACAGGCACCCCCCTGGCGGCAGCCAACCCGATCAGCGCCTGGGGCTCCGCTACCGTGCCCTTGGCGTAGTCCGAGATCACCAGGACCTGGGCCTGCTCGAGCGCCCGCCGGCATAACCCCGGCAGGGGGTCCCGCTGCAAGGGCCGCAGCGACCCCTCGAAGTCGAGCCGGATGAGCTGTTGATGCTGGCTCAGCACCCGCAGCTTAGTGACCGTGGGTACATCGCCGCGGCTTCGCATCAGGCAATGGATTCCGGCTTGCCGCAGACGTGCCTTGAGCACGCGACCGGCCTCATCCGCGCCCACCACACCGGCGAGCCAGACCTGGGCCCCCAAGGCCGCGAGGTTGAGGGCCACGTTGGCGGCGCCGCCCGGGCGGTCGTCCATCGCCTGGACCTGCACCACCGGCACCGGCGCCTCGGGGGAGATGCGGCTCGCGCGCCCGCTCCAGTAGCGGTCCAGCATGAGATCGCCCGCCACCAGCACCCGGGCCGCGCTGAAATCGGGGATGGGGGGGGTACGCATGGGCGCTAGTCGGAGAGGTCGCGTGCGACCGATGATTACCCGATCAGCTCGGCCCGCCGCTCGCGCCAGGCGCGCAGCGCCGGGATCGGACGGTTCTTCATCCCGAGCTTCCACCCGAAGCCGAGGAGGTTATCGCCGAAAGAGATGGCCTTGCGCGGCAGCACCAGGGGGTGATCCTGGGGCTCGGCCGATCCCCGCAGACAGGTCACCGCGCTACGGTAGCCCGCATCCGCTGCGCTCTCCACCGTGGACCGATTGAAGCTGCCGAAGGGGTAGCAGAGGTGTGCCACCTCCACTCCAAGTAGATCCTCCAGGGCCGCCTTGCTGTCGGCAAGCTCGCGGTGCTGACGCGCCGGGTCCACCTCGGCCAGCTTAGGATGGGTTACCGTATGGGAGCCCACTTCCATGCCCTCGTCGCGCAACCGCCGCGCCTCCGCCGGACCCATCAGGCGCGGGACCGGCCGGCCCGGGTCCTTGGCGAACCACTCCGCCGCCCGCCCTAGGTAACCGCTGATCAGATAGACCATGGCCGGGAAGCCGTGGCGCTGCAGCTCGGGAAGGGCGTAGCGGAAAAACCCCTCATAGCCATCGTCGAAGGTCAGCACCACCGCGCGTCCGGGCCAGGGTCTCTGCCCCCCCAGACACCCGAGCGCCTCCTCCATGCGCAGCACCCGGTAGCCGAAGCGCTTGAGGAACCCCATCTGCGCCGCGAAACGGCGGTAATGACAGTAATTAGCGCGATGCGCCCGCATCGGCGGGAAATCTCCCACCTGGTGGTACATAAGGATGGAGAGGTATCCGCCCATGCTTCCGCCCCATCAGGCGCCGGAGAGCCGATTATACAGGTCGAGGTACTGGCGCATGATCGGCCCGCGGCCGAAATCCTCTTGCGCTCGACGCCGGCCCCCCTCGACCAACTCGTCCGCCAAGCCCCGGTCTAGTAGCACCTGCCGAATTCCCTCCGCGAGTGCGGCCTCATCGGCGCAGGGTACGCACCAGGCGTCCTCACCGTGGCGGGCAATCTCCTGGGCACCCCGAAACCGCGTGGTCACCAGCGGCCGCCCCAAGGCCCATGCCTCGAGCACCACGTTTCCGAGGGCCTCCTGCTCGAGCGACGGGAACACCACCAGGTCCGCCAGTTGGTAGTAGGGGGCGGGGTCGACCTGCCAGCCCGCCCAAAGTATCCGCTCGCCCACTCCGGCCTGCTCCGCCTGGGCGCGCAATGGCGCGGCGAGCACCCCATCCCCGAGCAATAGGAGCCGCAGGGGTCGCCCGCCAATCTCCCGTGGCAGGCGTGCCAGGGCGGCGAGCAGGTAGCGATGACCTTTAACCTCCACGAACCGACCCGACGCCAGCAGCACCCAGGCATCGGAAGGGACGCCGAGATCCCGGCGCAGAGCGGCGAGGGGACTCGGCGCCACAGGCTCCGCCGGCTCGATGAAGTTGTAGATATGGAACACCCGCCCCTGGGGAAGCCCGTTACCGATCAGGTAGTCGCACAGTCCACGGGTGTTGCCGATCCAGGCATGGGCATGGCGGTAGGGGGCCAGATCGTAGTAGCCACCAAGCCGGGCGATGTGCAGTGGACGCCGCCCGGGCGCCACCCGGGTGAGTCGGGTGGCGCGGCCCATGTAGGTCTGCACGATCTCGGGGCTAAGCTCCCGCAGCAGTTGGCTCACCGCCCCTCGTGACCAGGGATCCCAGACGCTGCGAAACGGCAGCCGGTGCACCCGCGCCCCACCGAGATCCAGCGTCTCGAGCTCACTTCCGCGGCGGATGGCCACCTCCGGTGCGGTGCCAAGCTCACCAAGGGCGCGGACGAAACGGCCGAACCAGCGCTCTGCCCCACCGAGGGCCTTGCTGCCAACCATCTGCAGGGTGCTAACCAATCGCCCTCCCCTCCTCGGCAAGCACCTGCCGATAGACGGCGAGATTGCCCTCGACCATCCCATCCACCGAGAACTCCCGCAGCATCAGCTCCCGGCCGGCACGACCTAGCCGCTGGGCCAGATCGGGATCTCGCAGCAGGCGGCCGATCGCCTGCGTCAGGGCCACCACATCCCCCGGCGGCACCAGCAAGCCATTGACCCCGTCGCGCACCGCCTCGGGAATGCCGCCGGTGTTACCGGCCACGATCGGGACGCCGGCGCTGGATGCCTGGAGCAGGGATACCCCCAGACCCTCGCGGATCGCCGGATGCACCAGTACCCTGAAACAGGGTAGGACATTGGCCAGGTCACGGCGGAACCCAGCCAGGGTCACCACCCCCGTGAGTCCCAGCTCCCCGATCTGGCGGCGGATCTCCGGCTCCGCAGGTCCCTGCCCGAAGAACAGGACCCGTAGCCTGGGGAACTCCCCGAGCAGGTCCGACAGGGCCTGCAACAGAAATCGATGGCCCTTGCGCGAGATGAGCTGGGCGACCACCCCGATCACCGCCGCGGCCGGCTCCAACGCAAACGCGCGCCGAAACCACACCTGGTCACAGGGTCGCAGGAACGGACCGGCATCCACGGCACTGCGGACGCACACCAGTTTCTCGGCCGGCAGCCCTTCCGACAGAAGCACCCTGCCGATCCCCTCGGAGATGGCCACTACCCGGTGATGCAATCGGTACTTGAGCGCCACCGCCCAGCGGGCTTCGGGGTTATCCTGCCGCCGCGAATAGACCGCGGGCACCCCCGCCAAGCGGGCCGCGATCCCGCCCATCACGTCCGCCCCGATCCGACTGTGGAGATGGACCAAATCGGGCCTCCAGCCGCGCATGACGCGGTGGAGACGCCAGGTCAGGGAGACATCCAGATCGCCCCCCATGCGCAGCCCGCGCACCGTCGCAAAGGGTGCCACAGCGTGGCTGAGATCGCTCCCCGCCCGGCACACCAGTAAGTTCTCCACCCCCCGCTGGTGCAGCCCCTCGAGCAGGTAGAGCACCTGCTGGGCGCCTCCGTAGAGGTTGCGCCCCCCTTCGACGTGGAGGATCTTCATGGGATCGCGGGCACTGAGGTGAGGAGCGCTCGGGCGGCCTCCACCACCTCCGCCACCCCGATCGCCTTCATGCAGGTGAAATCACCCGAGCAGGTCGGTCGTCGGCGGCAGGGGGAGCAAGGCAGCGCATGGTAGAGCACTCGCGCGTTGCCTCGGGTGGTCTCACGGTAGGGGCAGGTGGAACCGAACAGGAGCAGGCTGGGCCGACCGAAGGCGATGCCCATGTGACTGAGGCCCGTGTCCACACCGATCAATAGCCTGGCGTGCTTGATCAAGGCCGCCGCCTCGCGCAGGGTCGTCTCGCCGACGAGGTTGAGCATGCCATCCACTTCAGGCGTGGCCAGTGACAGTGCCGCCGCGGCCCCGCGGTCGCCCGGTCCACCGAGTATCAGCGATGGAAGTCCCAGCTCGACCTGAAGCCGGCGAGCCAGATCACGCCACCGATCAGCAAACCAGTGCTTCTGGGGTCGGGTGGTAAAGGGACAGAGCACCGCGTAGCCCTCCGCAACCCTCCGGCACACCGCCAGCTCCCGCGCAAAGGCCTCATCGGCCTCGGTCAGCCCCACCTCCATGGAGAAGGGCTGCACCGGCAAACCCAGGCGTTCGGCGAGGAACCGATACTCCGAGCCGATGAGATCGGCATCACCTCCCCGCGCCACTACCCGGCTCATTAGGAGCCCGCTGCCCTCGCGCGAACCAAGCCCGAGCCGTTCCGGGGCCCCGCTGAGCCAAGTCAGCAGGCCGCTCTTCAACAGCCCTTGCAGATCGATGGCCAGGTCGAAGCGGCGTCGCGCGAGCCCCGCCCGGAACCCCCGCACGCACCCGAGAAGCTCTACCCATTGGCGACGGTGCCACAGCTCGCGCCATTCCCCAACGGGCCAGACGATAACCTCATCGAGCTCGGGATGGGCATCCAAGAGGGGGCAATTCTCTGGCTGCACCAGCCAGGCGAGGTGGGCCTGGGGATACGCCCGGCGCAATGCCCGGATCAGGGGCGAGGCGAAGACGATGTCACCAATGGCGCTGAGACGAACGAGCAGGATGCGCGGCCGGGCGGAGGCTGTGCGGGTCAACGACTTCCCGATCCCCCTCGCGGCATCGGGGTATCGCTCAGCGGCCACTTCAAGACGAGGTTGTAGGCGGAGCCGATCAACAGGACCCAGTAGACCCTCCAGTCGTGGTGTACCACACGGTAGTCGATGAGGCACCACAAGAGGGTGAAGAGCAGCGCACCGCCGAAGAACAAACTGAGATCCGCCGGGATGCGCCGCTCCTTGGAGGCACGGCGCAAACCCTCCAACAACGCGAGCATCGGCAGGGCGAAGAGGGTGAATCCCAAGACACCGAACTGAACCAGCACCTCTAGGTAGGTGTTGTGGAGATGCCGAAGCAGCTGGCCCGATTCCAGGCGAAGCTGGGGTCGATCGCCGCTTGCGATCAACTCGTCGGTCACATCCGCCCCCCAGCCCAACCAGGGGCGTTCACGCCACTGCTCGAGCCCAAAAAGCAGAAGGTGCCAACGTTGATCGAAGGAGGACCGGGCGGCATCGGTCACTGCGCCGCTCGGGGGTTCCCGGGTCCTGTCCGCGTCGATGCCCGCGCGGTGGCTAAGCAACGCGCTATTGGCCGCCAGTAACAGCGCTACCAGAACGCAGGCGCCGCCGATGGCAACCCGGCGCCGCAGCGACCAGCCCATTCCAGGGGTACGCCACTGGCGGTACTGGGCGATCAGGATCACCGGTAAGACAACCGCCATGGCCAGCCAGGCCGCTAGGGTCTGCGACTGGATGAACCCCTGCAGCAGCACCGCGAGCGCCAGGAGCCACCCAAGAAAACGGACCGACGGCGGTCTGTAGCGGGAGACCCCCCTGCTCCCCACCAAACGTCCACCAAGCGTGATCAGGCCGATCAGGGCGGTCCCCGAGTAGAGGGCAAAGGCGACGGCGGGAAAGCCGAACCCGGCTCGCGTGGAGAAAAAGCGCGCTGGATCGGCCAACAAGCTGGTCCAGTCCAGCCGCCAGAACATCCCCAGAAGCAGCCCGGCAAGGGCCAGGCCCAACGCCATGAGGGTCCGCCGAACGCTGCCACCGAGACAAAACCCGAAGGGGATAAACCACAGCAGCTTCAGCCAGTCCGCCGCGCCTTCTCCGAGACTCGACGACCAGTCGGTGCGGGCAATCACCATGCCAAGGGTATGCAGAATCACGAAAGCCCCGACCGCCGCGGTGGCAAGGGTAACGGGCGAGCTGAGCAGGACCCGCCAACGATCGAAATCCGCCACAAAGGCCAGGCTCACCAACGCGAGCCCAAGGGATGCACCTGCGGTGGACAGAAAGGCGGAGGTGGCAAGCAGCACCACCCCGATGAAAGCGAAACGCTCCCGCCAGCCCGCCTCTTCCAGGAACTCCCGCAGGGGTTGTTGAATCACCTCACCTCAACCATCGCGAACCTGGCAGTGGATTACCCTTACTGCTCGCCCCAACCACCACACACGGAGACCCAAAGCGCCTGCACCCCATTAGAGGCGCATGATACGCCGGAACGGGATGGTCGGGAACGTTCGGTGCGATGGTCTGCGCCGTCCGGGGGCTCAGTCAGAGGAGCGCGTCGACGTGGTATCGACGCGTCTTGGCGCGGAAATCTGCGCTCCACTACGGCGCTCCGCAGGCTCCAATCCGCTGGAAGCAGACCTGTTCGCAGGAGCCCGATCGAGCCGAAAACCGACTTAACCGGGGCCCTCGGTTTACCACCGAGGTGCCTGGCGAGTGGTCGATCAGCGAAAGACCCTTGCGTCGCCTCCCGATCGGGATAAACTGTTGCCGCGTGCCGGTGTCTTCCGGTTCATGTAGTTGGCGCCCGCGACGCGACGTTCTGGAGGCTTGCGCCTCGCTGAGGAATGCGGCTCTGGGTTAGGGATCCGACCGGCTAAGTCGCTAGGCCGGCTAAGTCGCTAGGATTGCCGCGCAGTGGGATCCTCCGTTTAGGGTCCAACAGACCGCCGAAGCGGGGTCCCGCGGTTGAGCGCAGCGCCTTTGGGTTAACACTCGAGACTTTTTAGTCACATTTTCGGAGGTTTTACAATGATGAAGTCCATCAAGCTATCTGCACTCGGTGCTGTCGTGGTTCTCGCCGGCGGTCTACTGAGCGGTTGCGCCTCGACCAGCGATCTCAACGAGGTCAAGGCCATCGCCCAGGCAGCCGATCAGAAGGCCAACAAGGCGATGGATGCGGCGCAGGCTGCTCAGGCGTGCTGCAACGCCAATAGCGACAAGCTCAACAAGATGTATCAGAAGAGCATGTCCAAGTAGCGCTTATTAAGCGCTGAGCGCCGGCCTCCTACCACGCGTGGGAGGCCGGTGTTTTCGGACAAGGCGGTTCTCACCAAGTCCCAGTTCACAAACCCCTCCTTGCTGCCCTCCAGAGCACGCTTGACCACCTGCTGCACGGCTTCCTCGTTGGCCGGGTCTTCGCCCCGGTGGACCTCCAGATAGAGCTCATCCCCCCGCCAGCCGGCCTTGTAGGGCTGACGAATGATGTTGACGGGTGAGTTCACCGAGACCATAGGGAATAGCTGCGCGACGTCCTCCGGATACATGCGGATACACCCATGGCTCAGCTCCATGCCCATTCCCCAGGGCTTGTTGGTGCCGTGGATGAGGTAAGACCCCGCCGCGCTGAGACGCAGGGCGTAGGCCCCCAACGGATTGTCGGGACCCGCCGGTATCACCTCGGGTAGGGGATCGCCCGCGGCCGCGTGCTCGGCCCGGATCGTAGCGGGGGGTCGCCACTCCGGGTCCTTTTTCTTCTCCGTGATGCGAAAGGAGCCCGTGGGTGTGTCCCAGCCCTCCCGTCCGATGCTCACCGGGTAGGTGCTCACCAGGGTCTGCTCCCCGGGTTTAACGGCCGGATAGTAGTACAGCCGCTTTTCCGCAAGGTTAAGGACGATCCCGCTGCGCAGGCCATCGGGCAGGATGAACAGGGTGGGAACCGTGACCGTGGCTCCCTCCTTCGGTAACCAAGGGTCGACCCCGGGGTTCGCCTGTGCCATCTCGTCGAGCCCCAGGTCGTGGGCGCGGCCGATATCCAGCAAGGTGTGCTCCTGTTGGCTCTTCGCATACAATGCCTTGCCGATGACCGCGTCCCCATCGCGCAGTAGCGGATAGGTGGCGGCTTGGCAGAAGGTGCCGAGCCCGAGCAGCGCGACCAGCACCGCCCCTTGGCGGGCCGTTGTTTCCCAACGGGGCCTACGACCCCTGCCTGGAACACCATCCCCGAGCGCAGCGCATCCGACCCCGAGACCGGCCGAGGGGTAAGAATAACCCTTCCAGTTATGACTAAACCGCCTGATTTTTCGCATATTCGGAACATCGGTATCGCCGCCCACGTCGATGCGGGCAAGACCACGCTCACCGAGCGCATCCTGTTCTATACCGGCGTCTCGCACAAAATCGGCGAGGTGCACGACGGCGCGGCTCATATGGATTACCTTGCCGAGGAGCAGGAGCATGGCATCACCATTACCTCGGCCGTTACAAAGGCCCCCTGGCGCGACCACCTTCTGCAGGTGGTCGACACCCCTGGGCACGTGGATTTTACCATCGAAGTCGAGCGATCCATGCGCGTGCTCGACGGCTGTATCATCGTCCTCGACGGCGTACGTGGCGTCGAGCCCCAAACCGAGACCGTCTGGCGTCAGCGCACCCGCTTCAACCTGCCGGCACTCTTCTTTATCAACAAAATGGACCGGCCCGGCGCCGACTTCGCGCGGGCGCTAAGTAGCATGCGCAAACGCCTGGGGGCCGAAGCGGTCGCCGTGACCGTCCCCCTGCCCGAACAGCAGGCGGTCGTGCATTTGATCGACAAGACGATCTTACAGTTCCGCGGCGAGCAGGGCGAGGTAGTCGCGTCAGCACCCTGTCCCGAGTCCCTCTGGAACGAGGTCCGGAGCTACCGCGAGAACCTCCTCCTGGCCGCCGCGGAGGTCGACGAGGCCCTGGCGGAACAGGTTCTCGGGGAGGAGGAGCCCGAGACCGATACCCTCTGGCGAGCCCTTCGTCGCGCCACCCTGAACGGGCGGGTGTTCCCCTGCTTTGGCGGCAGTGCGCTGCGCAACCAGGGTGTGCAACCGCTCCTGGACGGGATACTGCGTCTGCTACCGGCCCCCCTGGATCGGCCCCCAGCAATGGCCCAGCGTGCTGGGGGGGGGCTCGAAGAGGTGCACATAGGCGGCGACGGGCCCTTGGTTGCCCTCGCCTTCAAGGTGCAGATGTGGGAGGGTCGCCGCCACGTCTTCACCCGCGTGTACCGCAGCAGTCTCCGACCGGGCCAAACCCTGGCCTTCCTGGCCGCAGACGGGCGCGAGGTCCGCGAGCATACTACCCGCCTTTTCGACGTGGACGCGGGTAAGAAGACGCCCATGGACATCGCCTGGCCGGGGCAAATCGTACTCTTGGCCGGGCTGCGCTCCGCCACCACCGGAGACACCCTCTGCGATCCCAAGCACCTGCTCCTGCTCGAGCGCATCGAAACCCGCCAGCCGGTGATCAGCCTTGCGGTGGAGCCCGCCTCCAGCAGCGATGAGGAAAAATTCCTCGAGGTGATCGGCAAGGTCCTCGAGGAAGACCCGACCCTACAGCTCCACGAAGATCCCGAAACCGGCCAGCGACTGCTGCGCGGCATGGGGGAGCTGCACCTGCAGATCGTGCTCGAACGGCTGCAGCGGGAATTCAATCTTAGGCTGCGCAGCGGCAAACCCGCGGTGGCCCTGCGCGAGACCATCCTGCGCCCCGCCGCCGCCGATTTCCTGTTTCATCCCCCGGCGGTTCCGGAGCACAAGGTCCCCGCGATCAGGGCCCGGGTGCTGGTCCAGATCGCTCCCCGGCCACGCGGCGCAGGTCTTGAAGTCGGCATTAAACCGGTGATCAAGCCAGAGGGGGCCAAGTTGTCGCTGGAGCAGACCACCGCCCTGGAGCAGGGGGTACGCTTCGCCCTAACGAGCGGCCCCCTGGAAGGGGCGCCCCTGGAGGACGTCGCCGTGGAACTGACAGGGGTCGAGCTGTTCGGCGCCGCTTCCACCCCCAATGCCCTCAGCGCGGCGGCCTCGCGCGCGGTGCACAAGGCACTGGAGGACGCCGGGGCCGCGATGCTACACCCGGTGATGAAGGTCGAGGTGGTGGTTCCAGAGACAAACCTCGGCGCCGTGCTCGGCGATCTGCAGTCCCGCCACGCCCTGATCCGCAGCAGTGAGACCTGGGGTGACAGCGTGACCCTCGACTGCGAGGTGGCCCTCGACCACCTGCTCGGCTACACCACCGATCTTCGCAGCCTGACCCAGGGACGCGGGCAGTTCAGCATGATCTTCAGTCGGTTTGATACCCTCTCAGGGTAGGCAAATCCTTCAGCAAAAGGCACCCGAAATGCACAAACTCCGGCTCGGCATCCCCAAAGGCAGCCTCGAGGCCGCCACCCTGTCGCTGTTCGCCCAGGCAGGCTGGGTCATTCAACCCCAGTCCCGGAACTACTACCCCGGCATCAACGACCCCGAGATCTCCTGCGCCCTGGTGCGCGCCCAGGAGATGGCTCCCTACGTGGCCAGCGGCACCCTCGATCTCGGGCTCACCGGTCTCGATTGGATCCTCGAAACCGAGTCCGAGGTTGCGGAGATCTGCACCCTCACCTACTCCAAGAGCTCGGATCAGCCGAGCCGCTGGGTGCTGGTGGTACGGGGGGATTCCCCCATCGAGTCGGTGGCAGATCTGGCGGGAAAGAAGATTGCCACCGAGCTGGTAGGCTTCACCCGCCGCTACCTCAAGGAGCGTGGCATCGAGGCGGCGGTGGAATTCTCCTGGGGGGCCACCGAGGCAAAGGTGGTGGAGGATCTGGTGGATGCGGCGGTGGAGATCACCGAGACCGGCAGCACCATCCGCGCCCATGGGCTGCGTATCATCGCCGACCTGCTCTACACCGACACCCGGCTCATCGCCCATCCCGCGGCCCTCCAGGACCCCTGGAAAAAGGCCAAGATCGAGCAGATTTCCCTGATGCTGCAAGCGGCACTGGCCGCCCGGAACAAGGTGGCCCTCAAGCTCAATGTGGCAGCGGCGAACCTCGACCGGGTCGTCGCCCTGTTACCAAGCCTGCACGCGCCCACGGTGAGCCATCTCTACGACCGCCAGTGGCTCGCCGTCGAGACCGTGGTCGACGCCGGCCGGGTGCGGGACTTGATTCCCCAGCTACGCACCGCGGGAGCAGAAGGGATTCTGGAGTACGAGCTGCGCAAAATGATTTAGCGAGGCGGCACCCGGCGGCCCATGGACAGCTACGACGAGATCCCCTACGACAGTAGCCCCATCACCGAGACCGATCCGGATCGGCTGGCGGTGCTCGGCCGGTTGTTTGGGCTACCCGCCCGCGATCCCCGAACCTGTCGGGTGCTCGAGCTCGGCTGCGCCAGTGGCGGCAACCTCATTCCCCTGGCCTGGCGCTATCCCCAGAGCCGCTTCCTCGGCGTGGAGCTCTCCCACCACCAGGCAGCGGAGGGCCAGCACCTGATCGCCCGGCTCGGCCTCACTAACATCGAGATCCGTGAGGGCAACCTCCTCGACCTGGGGCCAGCGCTTGGGGAGTTCGACTACCTGATCGTCCACGGCGTCTACTCCTGGGTTCCCGCACCGGTGCAGGAGAAGATCCTCCGGCTCGGCGGTGAGCTCCTCGCGCCCTCGGGCATCGCCTACGTGAGCTTCAACACCCTGCCCGGCTGGCGCATGCGCGGGATGCTGCGCGACATGCTGCTCTACCACACCCGCACCGCCACCAGCCCCGCGGAGCGCCTGACCCGGGCCCAAGCCTTCCTGGATCTCTTGCTCACCGCCCTCGCAAAACTCGACGCGGCCAGTGCCCGCTACCTCAAGGAAGAGATCCCGCGCATCCGCCGCGCACATCCGAGCTACCTCTACCATGAGTACCTGGCGGAGGTGAACGAGCCCTGCCTGTTTCGCGATTTTGTCGATCAGGCCGAGCGCCAGGGCCTGACCTACCTCTGTGATGTGGACCTGCACACGCTGTTTCCCTCCACCCTCGGTGCCGAGGTAGCAGAGGCCCTGGAGGGGATCGAGGATGGCATCGAGCAGGAGCAGTACCTGGATTTCGTGCGCAACCGCAATTTCCGTCAGGCACTCCTGTGCCGGTCCGAGGCCACACCGACCCGGGAGATTGCGCTTGAGCACTTCGAGGCCCTCGCCTTCTTCGCCGACCTGGTACCCCCCGCAAATCTCGACCTGCGCCGGCGCAAAACCCAGCCCTTTCGCAGGCCGAACGGTGACACCCTCGAGGTGGAGCACCCCCTGAGCAAGGCGGCCCTGGGGCTACTGACCGGCCGTTTTCCCGATGCACTGCCCTTCGAAAAGATCCTTGCCGCGGCGCAAGCCGCGGTGACCGCAGCCGGGGGCGGCCGCCATGCCGAGGAAATTGGCAACCTGTTCGGGGAGCTGTTCAGCCTGTTCGCGCACCAGGCGGTGGGGGCCTCGCTCTCCCCCCAGGAGTTCGGGCACCCCTCGGCGCCACCCCGCGCCTCCGCCCTGGCCCTCGCCCAGGCGGAAACGGGCTTGGGCCACCTGGCGACCCCCCGTCACACCACCCTGTCGCTCGACCCCCTGGCCCAGCGGCTGGTCACTCTGCTCGACGGCACCCGGGGTCTCCACCAGCTGGTGGAGACCCTGGTGGGCGAGCTCCGTGACGGCGACTATGCGCTCCCCGGCGCGCCACCCCTCCCGACCTCGCCGGAACGGCTCCGGGCCCAGGTACGCGCGAGCTGCGAGCGACTGCTTGCGCTGTTCGAGCGACACGGGATTCTGGAACCCGGATAACGCCGCCCACCAACGCTAAGCCGCGCGGGATTCAAGGGGTGAGCAACGGGGCCGCCCGCACCGTCAGTTCTCCACCGGCTGGGCCCAGAGGTCGTGCTCGCCGGAACCGGTGACCTCCACCTCGACGAAGTCACCCACATGCAGATCCCAATCGGGCTCAAGGATCACCCCACCGTCGATTTCTGGGGCATCCGCGCTGCTTCGGGCAACAATGGCCTCTTCCCCGACCTCATCCACCAGCACGATCAGGCGTCGGCCCACCTTTTGGCGCAGCCGCTTGCGGCTGATCTCGGCCTGCACCGCCATGAAGCGGCCGAGCCGCTCCTCCTTGAGGGTCTCGGGTACCGGGTCCGGCAGGTCATTCGCCGCCGCACCGGAGACCGCCGAGTAGGCGAAGCAGCCCACCCGGTCAAGCTGGGCGGCGCGCAGGAACCCAAGCAGGGCCTCGAAATCCCGCTCCGTCTCACCAGGAAAGCCGACGATGAAGGTGCTGCGGATGGTGAGGTCCGCACACAGCCGGCGCCAACCCTCCAGGCGCTCGAGCACCCGCTCGGTGGCCGCGGGGCGGCGCATGGCCTTGAGTATCCGGGGACTGCCGTGCTGCAGGGGCATGTCGAGATAGGGCAGGATCTTGCCCTCTGCCATCAGCGGAACCAGCCCGTCCACATTGGGATAGGGATAGACGTAGTGCAGGCGGACCCAGACGCCGAGCTCGCCCAGCGCCTCGGCCAGGGACACCAAGCGGCTCGCCAGGGGACGGCCCCGCCAAAAGCCGGTGCGGTGGCGAATATCGACCCCATAGGCGCTGGTGTCCTGGGAGATCACCAGCAGCTCGCGTACCCCGGCGGCCACCAGGTTCTCCGCCTCCTGCAGCAGCTCGCCGATGGGCCGGCTGACCAGGTCGCCGCGCAGTTGGGGGATGATGCAGAAGCTGCAGCGGTGGTTGCAACCTTCGGAAATCTTGAGGTAGGCGTAGTGCCGCGGCGTCAGCTTGACGCCCTGGGGCGGCACCAGGCTGGTGAAGGGATGCGCGGGCGGTGGCAAGTACTGGTGGACGGCGGCCATGACCGCCTGGTAGGCATGGGGTCCGGTCACCGCCAAGAGGTTCGGATGGGCCTCGCGCACCAGCGCCTCGCGCGCTCCCAGGCAACCGGTGACGATCACCCGACCGTTCTGCCGCAGCGCCTCGCCGATGGCCTCCAGGGACTCGTCCACCGCCGCGTCGATGAAGCCGCAGGTGTTGATGATGACCAGATCGGCATCCTCATAGCGGGGCGAAAACGCGTAACCCTCAGCCCGCAGTTGGGTGAGGATGCGCTCCGAATCCACCGTGGCCTTAGGACAACCGAGGCTCACAAAGCCAACGCGCGGGGTCGGTGGGGTCATAGCCTAGTCAACTGAGGGCTTCAGCGAATCAATTTCATCAACTCACTGCGGCAGCGGCGCACCCGCTCATCATCCGATCCCAGCAGGTCAAACAGCGCCCGCAGGGCGCGCTCCGCGCCGCCCTCTCGATAGACTGGCGCGCGCCGAATCACCTCCAGGAGCTGGGCGAACGCCTGATCGACATCATCCGCGAGCAGACTGAGCGCCGCGAGCTGGAAGCGGGCATCGAGATCCCCAGGGGAAGCCGCGACCCTTGCCGCCAGCTCCGCCGCCGGGGGCGCCGACCGGGCGGCGAGGATCAGCTCCAGGTGGTCACGCAGCGATTCCACCTCGGCATGACCGGCCAGGGACTCGGGCAAGGCGCCGAGGACCGCCTGAGCATCAGCGGGGCGCTCCAGGCGGATCAGAAACTTGGCCAGCAGCAGGGGCAGCTCGATCCGCTCGGGCTCCGCGAGGGCGCCCTCCGCCAGGATCCGGACGGCACCCTCGCCATCACCCTGCCGCCAGGCATGCAGCGCCGCGGCTTGCACCGGGTCGGCAACACTGGGGAGATGCCGATCGATAAGGGCACGATACTCGTCCTCAGGCTGCAGGCCGAAGACCTGCTCCACCGCGCGACCATGGCGAAACAGCCGGCAGGAAGGGAGGCTCCGGACCCCCTGCTCGGTGACCAACGCCGTCTCCCGATCCGTGTCCACGCTAACTAGCAGAAAGCGCCCCGCAAATTGCTCGGCGAGACGGAGCAAGCGCTCGCGCTGGCGCAAGGACGGGCCAAGCCGCGGCGACCAGAAATCCACCAGCACCGGCCCTCTCTGGGAATTTTCCAGAACCAGCAGCGGGAAGTTCTCCCGGGTTCCCTCAAGAACGAAGGTGGGTTGATCCATCGGATGGTCGTCGAACAATCGGTGGCCGCTGAGGTCGGACGTTCATTCTCCCACATCCGCTCGCCACCTTCCCAAGCCCTGCGACCCTCTGAAACTAGCAAACAACACTGTATTTCCGATGGCCAATGGAGTTTAAGTAATTGGTACTATACTAAACATATCCAGTTTCCAGCTGGCCCTTGAGTCACACAGACCGACGCTCAGTCCCGGAGGCTCCCGTTGAGAAACTGCAAACTCTGCCGATTCAACAAGATCTGTAACGATCTGCCGGGAATCTGCATCCTGATCCCCTATGTAGCCATCGCGGTTGTCGTGCTGGCCGTGGGCTATCTGTTCGTCACTCAAGAGATCCTCCGCTAGGGCAGCGACTGCTTCTCGCTGCGGTATACCCTGTGCTCGTCAATACTCGGTTTTGCGCCATCCGCCAGCGCCATCCCGTCCGTCGGACTGAGGTCCGACGAGACCGAAAGACCGATGAGAATGTGGCATTCTCCCCGCGATCACGCTAAGAGGTTTGTCCACCTCGATCGCTGCACCGTCCATCACCGCGCGGGAATCATCCTACCGATCCAGAGCAAACGCATGTCAAGGACCAGCGCACTACCCGGGGGCCAGGATATCCGCTGGTCGACGGGGTCCAGGCTGGGGTACCCTTAGGCCCACCATGGGCGACCGGTTGACCCGCATCTACACGCGCACGGGTGACGAGGGTAGCACTGGCCTCGCCAGCGGTACTCGCCTGCCAAAGGATCACCCGCGCATCGAGGCCCTGGGTTGCATCGACGAGCTGAACAGTCTGATCGGTTTGACCCTCGCCCAAAACGCCTGGGAGATCGCTCAAATCCTCGCACCGGTGCAGCACCAGCTCTTCGAGCTGGGCGCCGAGCTGGCGCAACCCGGTGCCATCCGCATCCTGCCTCGGCATGTGACGGGGCTGGAGGCATCGATCGACGCCTGGAACGCCCGGCTTCCGCCGCTAAGGGAGTTCGTCCTTCCTGGAGGCAACCCAGCGGCTGCGAGTTGCCACCTAGCCCGCGCGGTGTGCCGTCGGGCAGAGCGCCGCCTGGTCGGGCTAGCCACCATCGAGCCCTGCAACCACGAGAGCTTGCGCTACCTCAACCGCCTCAGCGATTTTTTATTCGCCGCCGCACGGGTGCTCGCCCGCACCACGGGCTCTGAGACCCTGTGGCAACCGGAGGTTAGCGGCCCTTGAAGCCGGCTGCGGTGATCATCGGCCTAGGTGAATCGGGCGGGTTGCTCGCCGGCGGCTTCCTGCGCCTCAGCCACCCGGCTTTTCCAGTCACCCACGTGACCTCGTCGACCAAGACCGCGGCGGTGATCCCCGCCCCCCGCGCTGGTCCTGGCCCTGGTCCCGGTGGCCGGGCAAGACCTCGCCGCGGTGCCTCGCCAGATCCAGCCCCTCTGGCGGGGCTGGATCGCGCTGTTGCAGAACGGGTTCCTGCCTGCGGACTGGGCCGTTTTCCCGGCAACGACATTGATCTCGGTATGATTCGAGAAGGAGCCTCGCAGGGAAGCGAAGGCGATCCTGCCCTCGCCCACCTGTGGCCCGCGGGCCTCGCTCATCACCGAAGCACGGGAGCGCATCGATTTCCCGACAGGGGTGCTTGAGGACGACAGTAAGCCCCCCGGCGATCTGTTGCTCAAGGACCGCTACCCATCTGGAGGACGGCACCGAGGCCCTCTCCACCTTCGTCGAGGAGCCCCGACCCTCTGTGGTCGGCGATGGTACCCTGACCCCGTCCTGAAGCGGCTACTGAGCGGCGAGTTTCCAGACTTCCTGCAGCCGCTCGCACCGGGGCCAGGTGATCACCTTCGCCTTAGGGGTGGCGAGAAGGTCGCAGGAGCCCCGCTCGTGGTTGATGCGGAGCGGGCCCGAGTGGACTTCAACCCTTCCTCGGTCGGCCGACTGCTACGGGTCCGCACTCAGGTCCTCTTCCTGCCGGGCCCGAGCAACGACGCCCCGTGCTGATTGCCCTACAATTCGGGCCTGAAGCAAGGGTTCTGATCCACTCGCGAGGTGCCTCAGCCACCATGGAAATCCTACTCGCCAACCCGCACGGCTTCTGCGCCGGCGTCGACCGCGCCATCGACATCGTCGAGCGGGCACTCGACCTCTTCGGCGCCCCGATCTACGTCCGTCATGAGGTGGTGCACAATCGTTTCGTGGTGGAGAGCCTTCGGCATCGTGGCGCGGTATTCGTCGACGAGCTCGCTGAAATACCCGATGGAAATACCGTGATCTTCAGCGCCCATGGCGTCTCACAAAACGTGCGGGACGAGGCCGCCGGGCGCGATCTACGGGTCTTTGATGCCACCTGCCCCCTTGTTACCAAGGTGCACCTGGAAGTAGCGAGGTATTGTCAACAAGGGTTCGAGGTGGTACTCATCGGCCACCGCGGACATCCGGAGGTCGAGGGCACCGTGGGGCAGTGCCGCAGGGCCTCGGGCCGGATCCACCTGGTGGAATCGCCGGACGACGTGGCCGGCCTCCCGGTAACGGATACGGCTGCCATCGCCTACGTAACCCAGACCACCCTCTCTGTGGATGACACCCAGCAGATCATTGCGGTGCTGAAACAACGCTTCCCCAACATCCTCGGCCCGAAGAAGAGCGACATCTGCTACGCAACCCAGAACCGTCAGGACGCCGCCAAGGACCTCGCCCGCCGCTGCGACCTGGTGCTGGTGGTGGGGTCGCCGAACAGCTCCAATTCCAACCGATTGCGCGAGATCGCCGAGAAGCAGGGACCGCCGGCCTACCTCATCGACGGGCCACAGGACATCCGACCCGAATGGCTGCGTGGCGCCCACCGCATCGGGCTCACCGCTGGCGCCTCAGCGCCCGAGGTATTGGTCGGGCAGGTGATCGAACAGCTCCGGGCCTGGGGCGTCGAACGGGTCGAGGCCCAAACAGGGATTCGAGAGGAGGTGGTTTTCGCCCTCCCCCGGGAACTGCAACCTAAACCTTCAGTCGCCGCGCCGAAATCGGGTGGCGACCCCCTGTGCTAGACTGAGGTTTTGAAATATGCGGCCTTAGCCGGCGAGTCACGGCTCGACGCCAAAGCCCCCGCTGCTTCCGCGATCTCGCGCAGCGAGATACCCAAAACCACAAGTCGATAACAACCCCATCACCCCGACCCCATAGGACCTATGAGCGACATTCTGATCATCGGCGGCGGCATCATCGGTCTTCTCACCGCCCGCGAGCTGGTTCAGACCGGGGCCAACGTCACCCTGATCGAGATGGCCGAGGTGGGCAAAGAATCCACCTGGGCCGGGGGTGGGATCATCTCGCCCCTCTACCCCTGGCGCTACCCCGAGGCGGTTACCGTCCTCGCCTCTTGGAGCCAGACGCACTACCCGGCACTGTGTGAGGCCCTATGGGAGGCGAGCGGAACCGATCCCGAGTACACCCGAAGTGGGCTTTTGATCCTCGAGCCCGACGAGCGGGAACAGGCTGCGGCCTGGGCGCAACGCTATGCCCTGCCGCTTGAGGTGGTCGATGCGGCGAGGGTCCGCCTCCTTGAGCCCGAGCTCGCCATTAGCCCGGCCCAGGCGCTCTGGATGCCTGGAGTCGCGCAGGTGCGCAACCCCCGCCTCGGCCGGGCGGCCCACGGCGCCATTCGGGGGCGGGTGAAGATACACGAGCACACTGAGATCACCGAGCTTCTCGTCGACAACGGCCGGGTGATTGGGGCACGCAGCCGAACAGAAACCTTTCCCGCGCATCAGGTCATCGTCTGCACCGGCGCCTGGACCGGCAAGCTCCTGGCTCAGCTGGGTGAGAAACCCGATATCGAGCCAGTACGCGGACAAATGATCGTATTCCTCGGGAAGCCTGGCCAAATCACCCATATCGATCTCTATACAGACCGCTACCTGATCCCGCGCCGTGATGGCCGCATCCTGGTGGGCAGCACCCTGGAGTACGCCGGCTTCCTCAAGACCACCACCGCTGAAGCCAAGGAAGCGCTCTACCGAAGCGCCGTGGAGATGCTCCCCTTCCTGCGCCACACCCCCATCGAGAACCACTGGGCCGGTCTGCGCCCGGGGTCGCCGAGCGGCATCCCTTACATCGGGGCCTATCCGGGTATCGCGGGGCTCTACTTCAACGCCGGCCATTTTCGCAACGGCGTTACCCTTGGACCGGCCTCGGCCCGGCTCGCCGCGGACATCGTCCTCGACCGCGAGCCCATCGTACCGATCGCGCCCTACTCGCTCCGCGCCCCGCGCTGAGGCTTGGGGAGGGGCCGTTGTCGCCCGGCAGAGCCTCCTCTATACTTCAGCTCCTCGCCGGACGGATGCCGGCGCCTGCCTGATGCCGGTGTAGCTCAGTCGGTAGAGCAACTGATTCGTAATCAGTAGGTCCGCGGTTCGAATCCGCGCACCGGCTCCATAAAATCAATAAGTTACAAGATATCTTTCCTGGCTACGCCAAAAATCGCGGCCCCAGGTAACCACTACGGTAACCGTTTCTTCCGCCATGGGCGATGGGTTGCAGCCGACCACCGACTCCCGCGGCGGGGACCCTTCTTGATGAAGGTCGCCGCGTGCGCCCTGACTAAATTGAACACCAGCTTGCGCATGCCGTGCGCGACCCGAACGGACGCGCCTACAACCGTACCGCCCACCAGCACGAGCGGCGGAAGATGATGCAGCAATGGGCGGATTACCTCGACAAGTTCAAGACTGGCGCTATAGTGATCCGGCTGCTGCAACGCGCCTGACTGCTCCCAGGGGAGCCGATCGCGGATGGGTAGCGGGCGCAAGTTGATCCGGCGACGACCCTGCCAGGAACTGCTGGTGCGGTGCAAATTGCCTCTGATAGCGCCGCCTTCCGAACCACGCCAAGCTTGCGGTCTATCGCTGCAAAGCCCTCCGCCTTCTCACCTCGCGACCCACAGGCATTTTTTGCAGTGCTTTCCAGGCCGTTGCCTGATCACAAGCCGCACGCCATCAGCCGATCAGATCGCCAAAGCCTTCAGCAAGGCATCCCGGGCGTCGAGGTAGTAGTGGATGGTAATCCTGGCCGCCAGATCGTCGGGCAGGTCATTCAGTTGCCTCCGGCTGTTGATCGGCATCAGGATGCTGCCGGCACCCTTCTCGATGGCCGTTTCAACCACCGCGACGGGGTTGAAGAGGGTTTCGATGGAACCGCCCAGGTTGAGACCGCCGGTGACCGCCAGGCCGCCCTTGATGCTCTTTTGCAGGAGTGACGAGCACAGCGCGAGCAGTACGCCGACGCCGACCGCGGAGCCGCTCCTGGCGCTGTCGAATGCCCGCAGTTGAACCGTAAACTCGTGCTGGCGAGGCTCGCGGTCCCCGACGAGCTCCTTCGCCCGAGCATAGAGATTTTGCTCGGCGCAGCGAACGCTTTCCCTGAACGGCGGCGGTGCCGGCTGGTTCAGGATCTTCACGCCGTTGCCCGGGCCTTCCGCGATGTCCACCTGATACAGCCCTGGGTTTTCGTCGCCACCACCGCCAGAAATAACCCAGACCTGCCCCGGCGGTAGCGGGTCGCTGCCAATACTGTTCTCGCTGTAGAGCTCCGGCGTGGCCACGAACTTCTCCACCCCGTCGTCACCGAGCGTGTAACTGAACTGGGTGCTGCGAAACTCCGCGGAACCGATGCGCTTTTGCTGCTCCTTCACCCGCCGTCGACACTCCAGCCCCAGGCGCAGCGCCCACTCCAGCACCTCGTCGGAAACGGGGATCTCCGGATTGGGCGACACCAGCTTGATCAGGCCGCTGACGGTCTTCTGAACGCCGGTCGTGTCACGTCCGCTCAGAGCGCCCCCCAGGTGAATGCGCCCCTGGAAAAGGTTCTGCCGGCTCTGGCGCCGCAACTGGTTCCAGCATTCGGACAGGAAGTCGCTGACCAGACCGAAGCGATTGGTCAACAGATCGCGGCTGACCTTCGGCAAATCCCAGCCGGGCAGATAGGCGTGGATGCGATCCATGAACGCGGTGTCGTCCCGCATCTCGGGCGGCAGTGGGCCAAACAGATGACCCACGCGCTGCTGATGCTGCACGTCCACCTCGAAGTTGCCCACCATCACCACGCCGCCATCGGCGCGAATGCTCTCCTTGCCACGACTGAACTCGCCGGACTCCATGTAGCCCTTCATGATGTTCACGCCATCCCTCTGATCAAAGGAGACGCCGGAGATTTCATCGAAACAGACCACATCGTACTGACAGACCAGTCCGCGCTGACCGTTCGCATTGTTGACAAACATGCGCGCGACCGTCGCCTTGCCGCCTGAGATGAGGTGGGCATAGGGCGAGAGTTGCTGGAACAGATGGCTCTTGCCGGTGCCCCGCGGCCCGAGCTCCACCAGGTTGTAGTTGCGCTCCACGAACGGCACCATGCGCAGCAGCATCAGGTCACGGGCGCGCGGCGTGAGTTGTTCCGGCTCCATGCCGATGCTGCGAATCAGGAAATCCTTCCACTCCTCCGTGGCAAACGCCTCTCGGCCCTGATAGAGCGCCGGCAGCACTTCGCGCTTGGACAGTTGGATCTCGCGCAGCGAGTCGATGCCGAACGGGCGGCCATTCTTTTCCTGGGCGATGGTCGGGTCGTAGGCAAGCTCGACCTCGGCATAGAAGCCCCCCGTGAGCATGCGTTCGTTGGCGTGGACCATCGCTTCGCCGATGCGCACGTCCTTCAGTTGCAGGCTCGGCAAGGTGGCCACGAAGGAGTCGGACCCGGCATCCAGCCGCGCGGTGATGATGTCGATCAGCTTCACATGCCCCCTTTCCTTGGCGCGCGCCTTGAACAGCTCGTGCTCGCCGGCGCGGATGGTCTTTTCTCCCAACTGGCGTTCGACAATCTTCAGGCCTTCGGCGATTTCCTCCTCGTCCACCGAGGCGCAATAGCGCCCCAGCAGAAACTCCGCCACGTAAGTCGGCACGGGGTATTGCCCCTTGAACCGGCGCACCAGGTCCTTGCGGACCACGTAGCCTTCAAAGACTTTGGTCGCAATCCTATCGATGGGGTCCAGTTGCTGGCTCATAAGGTCATTGTCCGAGCGTAGTGGACAGGGCACCGATCACCTGTCCGGAAGCATCCAAGAGCACGATCTCGGCCTGCCTGCCGATGTCGGCGTCGTCTTCGAGGAACGCCGTCACCCTGCCGTCGGCCGCGGTTTCGCGCGCTTGCTTGTCGGCCAGGAGCGACGTGCTCGCGTCGGATTGGCTGGTGCGGACATCCACCCGCACGCCCGCGCAGTTTCCCCCGACCAACACCCGGCATTTGGCCCCGGTCCACTTGGCTTGCAGCAACCGGGCCGAGGCTCCCGTCGGCCGCGCGGCCTTCATCCGCAGCACGGGGGTCACCATTTCCTGGAGCGACACGCCCCCATGGGAATACTCAAAGCCCGCGCGAAAGCTGCCGGCGCTGGGCGGGCTGGCCATCATGACCGAGGGGTTCCAGTGCCACCTGAACACCAGGGCATCGGCCTTCAGGGCGGCGCACCGGGTCCAGCGGGTTTCCGTCAGAAACGCCTTCAGTTCAATCTTCGGCAGGCCATTAGGCATCAGAAGCCAGCCGTGATCCGTCACCACCACCACTTCCGTCCAGCCGGCCTTGAGCAGAGCGCCGATCCGGCTGACCAGATCGCGGACCTCTGCTTCAACGCTGCGAGCGAGCTTCCAACCCTCAGTGTGCCCGCGCTTGTCCAGCGCGCCGGCTTCGGTCCAGGCCGAACCGGCGGGGTCTCCGGTTTCGTCTGGGCCAAGAACCTGCCACCCGCGTTCCTTCAGGGCGGTCACAAAACGCTCCTGCGTCAGGAGCTGCCCCGTGGAAACCAGCCGTGTGGCGAACTCGTCGCTCGCCTCGCCACCCTGAACCGCGTCGGCGATGGGAGACGCGGCGGGCTTGGCGGTGGCCGTCACCGACGGAATGGCTGACCACTCCCAGTCCTGCGTGGATTCAATGCCCGCCGCCGCCAACTTCCCGGCCAACTGCTGGGCCACGTCCATCCGCAGTCCGTCGGCAAAAACGACGAGACGCCCCGCTACCCTTTCAATCGGTCCGGCGCGCCTGGAAACCGACTGTCCGCTGGCGTGAATCAGTTGTTGCAGTTGTCGGGCGGTGTTCTCCAGCCAAGGCAGATAGACGGCGCGCAGCGTCCCCAGCACCGCAGCATGCTGCTCCGGTGAGCCGCAGGCCGCCATGGTCGCCAGAGCCGCGGCATCGACGCGCCAGCCCTCGCTGGCATAAAACGCCGCATACGCCTCCGGAGTGGGCGCTCCGGGGGCGCTCTGGCACAGCCCGGCCAGTTGCGCCAGTGGCGCCAGCGCCGTCGCCAGCGGGCTGAGCCCGAGTCTTTGCCAGGGGTAAGTGCGCCGGTGTGCGTGTTGCACTTCCAGTTCAGCCACCCGGCGGATTACCTCATCCTGGGGCCGATCCACCAGCGACTCCAACGCCTGCTGCAACTTCCGCTCTTCGGCCTCGTTGAGGTTCGGCCAGACCTCGGCGGAATCGAACAGGCTCGGGTTTTTCGGTGTGGCCCGCTTTAGCCATTCCACGATGCCGGGCCAATTCGCCGGCGCCTCGGCAAAACGCTGCCAGACCTTACCCCAGTGATTCATCCGTGCGGCGAGCAAGCCCGCCGCCTTCAGCGGGCCGTCCTTGACCGGATCGAAGCCGGCCTCGGCCTTGCATCGCTGGCAGAAGGCCTTCCATTCGACGTTTGAGCGAGCCTGTTTGAACGCCTCCGGATCGCTCAGCCAGCGCAGCAGCAGCCCGGTCGCATCCGGCGCCACCAGGGCGTTGAAAAACTCCGAATCCAGCCGCCGGCCCTGCAACTGGCTGATCGGTTGAGCCATCAGCGACGGCAGAGCGCCGGCCAGTGCATCGAGTGTCGCCTGGTCTTTGGCCACATCCAGATCGAGGCCGCCATGTTTGGACACCAGAAAGGCATAAGGCGTCCATTCCTTGCCGTTCACATGCAGCCACATCGCGCCGCGATACTGCAACTCCACCAGGGCGGCGAGCTCCTGGGGGCAGTCCTCCGCGGCGCGCAACTGCTCGCGGCTGATGCCCGGCAGGTAAAGGATCGGCGTGGTCCCCGGCGGCGGCGCACCGTCAACCACGCGTGCCTCGATGCAGCGCAGCCACAGCGCCGGCCCCGTGCGCTTTTCCGGGGCATAACCGCCGAGCAGAAACAGCTCCGGCAGCATCGCCGATAGCGCCAGAATGACGCCCTCCCACAAGCCCTCGGGGTCCGTCCAGAGCACCGCGCAGGGCGCGACCTGATCGCCCGCGGCGTAGGACTGGGCGGTGGTCCGCAGGGCCGCCGCCAAGCGTTGAGCGAGCGTTTCACTCATGGCAAATCATCCCCGCTGGTGCCGGTGTGCATGGCTTCCAGCCGCTGCCGTGCCAATCGCACCGCCTCGTGCAATTTCTTTTCCAGTTGTTTCTGGGGCAGCAGTTGGGTGAGGTAGGTGGCCAGATGGATACCGCTTTTTTGCAGGTCCATCAGTTCCACATGCTCGTCGGTCTTGCCGGCACAGAGGATCATGCCCAACGGATCTGTCTCGTCGGGTTCGCATTCGTAGCGTTTGAGCCAGCCCAGGTAAAGCTCCATCTGGCCCTTGTCTGCCGCCTCGAAGTCCCCGACCTTCAGTTCGATGGCCACCAGCCGGCGCACCAGCAGGAGCTGCCCCGGGGCCAGCGCCTTCAGGTCCGGCCGGCCCGCCTCGGGCGGCGTGCGCCGGTGGTAGCGGGCCACCAGGGCCACCACCTGCCGTTCCTGGTCGGAGAAGCCGGCCACGTCGGCGTTGGCCACCAGGTAGAAGCTGTGCTTGTGGTGGCGCTGCGGGGAGACGGCGTGCCCGACGTCGTGCAGGAGCGCGGCCGCCTCCAGCAGCCCGCGGGCCGAGGCCGGGAGGCGGTGCAGGCCGGCGAGCTGGTCGAAGAGCTGCAGCGCCAGGCTCGCCACCTGCCGGGCGTGGCGCTCGTCGAAGCCGAAGCGCCGGCCCAGCGCCAGCACCGCCTGGGTCCGGCCCTCCGCCGCCTCCGCCGCCGCCGCCGGCGTGCGCCGGGCCAGGTCCATCAGCACCCCGTTGCGCAGCCCGGTGCTCACGGCGCTGATGGCCTTGAGCTTGAGGTGGCGCATGCAGGCCTCGAGGATGACGGCCCCTCCCACGATGATCTCGGCGCGCTTCGGCTCGAAGCGCCGCCGCCGCTCGGCCAGGCTCATGTCGGCCAGGTCCTCCACCATCCGCTCCAGCCGGCGCAGCGTGAGCCGCTTCGAGTCGGTGCCGGCCGAGACGATGGCGTTGATGGTGCCGGACGAGCCGATGGCCACCCGGGGGCCGGGGAGCCGCCTGGGCAGCGTCTCGCGGAAGGCCTCGGCCGCGTAGGAGCGCATCACCTCGAGCCGCTCCTCGGAGACCCGGCCCGAGGAGCCGAAGATCTCCGTGAACCGGACCGCACCCACCGCCACCGAGTAGAGCGCGGTGGGCTCGTCGCCGACGCCGGTGGCCACCTCGGTCGATCCGCCGCCGATGTCGATGAGCAGCGAGCGCGCCGACGGGGGACGCCCCTCGAGGACGCCGAAGCCGATGAGCCGGGCCTCCTCCCGGCCGCTCACCACCTCGAGGTTGAGCCCGGCCTCCTCGCGGGCGCGCCGGACGATCTCGTCGCGGTTGCGCGCCTCCCGGACCGCCGAGGTGGCCACCGCCCGGACCCGCGCCCGGTGGCGGCGGCAGAGCGAAGCGTAGCGGCTCAGCGTGGAGATGAGCCGG
>Ga0208980_10000079_pt1 | contig 44507 bp, 65 predicted proteins | sample WetSurMetagenome_3_FD_187993 | JGI IMG/M metagenome (GOLD analysis project Ga0208980, IMG submission 187993) | Wetland microbial communities from Twitchell Island in the Sacramento Delta, sample from surface sediment Aug2011 Site A1 Bulk (version 2) | ecosystem: Environmental > Aquatic > Marine...
TTTCTGACAACTATCACAGGTTGGCAGGAGGTTGTACGCTTTACTTTGAGAATGGTGCGTGACATTCGGTTCACGCTTGAGAGATAACACATCTGAGGACTGAACCATGACTCTGCGTATTCCGAATGTTGGCGAAGGCAACATGTTGGAGATGATCGTTAATAAGACGGCTCCTGAGAACTTGATTCTCAAGCTGTTTACCTCTAACACTACCCCGGCAGATACTGATACTGCTTCTACGTATACCGAGGCTTCTTTTACCGGTTATACGGCTAAGACTCTTGCCGGTAGTAGCTGGACTGTTACTCCTGGGTCTCCTTCTGAAGCGGCGTATGCTCAACAGACATTTACCTCTACTGCTGGGTCTCAAAGTGCCAGTGTGTATGGCTACTATGTGATTCAAACGACCAGTACAGAGCTGATGTGGTCTGAGCGATTCACTGATGGTCCCTATGTCATTGTGAACAACGGTGATGAGATCAGGATCACTCCGAAGCTGACTCTCCAAGACACCTTGGATTAATTAAGTACTGGAGTATAGGAGGGGGGAGGTTACAAAAACCCCCCCTTCTTACTTTGCGGGGTGAAACATGGGATCTGTTGCACCATATTACGACTCCTACAAATCGATTACCATTACTCTTACTAGTCTTTCTAATGGGGGGTATCGATGTAGCTTAGTCCAAGATAATTCAACCAATCAATATGTCGATGTTTTGCTTGGTGGGTCCATTCAAACAGGAACAGCCACCGGAGGATCAATAGACATCTACATCTATGCTAGCTATGACGGATACAAGTACTCAGGTGGAGTCCCTGGTACAGATTCTCAAATTTCTTGGGGGTCTGGAGGTACATCCTATGATGGGGCATATCAATTAAAAGCAATTGCTAATATTGCTGTTAACAGTTCTGATGATAATACAGACGTTATTTGGGGTCCATTAAGCGTAGCCCAACAATTTGGTGGAGTATTACCTAGATATTGGGGGGTTGTTGTTTGTAACAACACCGGGGGTTCTTTACATGCCACTGGAACAAACAACGCTATCCGATATATCGGCATAAAATACATGTATGCTTAAAAATGGCAGCCACCTACAAAGCTTTAGGTACTACCAGTAAGTCTCTCACATCTCAAGACCTGACCATCAATCTACCGTCAGGAGTGAGTAACGGAGATTTAATAATTCTACATGTCTATGTAGACATTTACTCTGTCAGTGGGGTTACCTATCCTCAAGACCCTGGTAATGGGTGGACTAGGATTGACTACCCATATGCCTACTACACTTGGCAACCTTCTGTATCAGCCTACTATTGTTTTTACGATTCTGGGAATCCACCGACAACAACCTATCCTGCCTCTAAGCTTACTTTTCCTGCCGTAATACACACTACTGCTTGGACCGGTGTCAATATTTCATGCCCGATAGGTGGGCATAATAATCAAATATATTCTTATGATTCAACTCCTCCTGCTCCAAACTACATATCCTATAGGTCTGGTGCAACTGTTTTGATGCAAAGCATCTACAATTATTGTAACAGTTCTAGCACTGCCTATCTCTCAAGTACTTTTGATGCAACCCATTATTCTGGTTCAACATCAGAAGTAACTTCTAATTATGTGTCAACTGGAACCTATCCCTATGGGATATCCACGGCTTTAGCCTATTCTCATGTTACCAATAGCGGGACTATCCCCTACGATAAATCTCGCCCAACTTTTTCTGATCTTGGCAGCTACGATGAGGCAATGGTCCTCATCATCGAGTTGTTGGAGAGCGATAGTGCTTGCCCACCAAAAAGTAGTACTGGGTCTGGTGGGGTTAAGATCTTTGGTCATGGACAAAGTCAACCCTACCCATTTAACCCTACCGGTGGGGTCAAATTCATTAGCAATGACATTCCTGGCCCTTCTGAATCAACATACCCCAGGTATTACAAGACACACGATGCCTATACCTACGACACAGAAGGTAGTGGGTTACTGTTCACTAAAATTCCAATGCCGGTTGTTTTAGAGCCTGCTGTAATAGTCCCTTCGAAAATCTCAGTAAAGACCGTTAAACACAGCAAAAAATTGGTTGGGAATCATACTACTATACTTACTTTTTTCCTGAAGTCATTATCCTATTATGATAGTGGATTTGTTTATTACCTTAGAACAACCACAGGAGATTATGATCTACGTATCAATCTTTCTGCTGGAGTGTCTAAAATAACAGTTGGATTGCCAAATGGTAGTTACGTTCAATTTACGCCAGTACCCGGTAGCACGTTGTCATTAAATACGTGGTACTGCGTAGGCTATCTATCCTCAGGAGATGGGAGTATCACCCCTGTTAAACTGTATATAGGGGAATCCCCTACTACTATGACTGAGCTAACTGCAACAAATTCTTATCAAAATTCTTTAGTACTACCTCCATATGCTAATTTTAGCCAGCTTGGTGCTAAAGATCCTTCCAGTTATGGTTGGGGTGACGCTGATGTAAACATTGGCTATGTTGCTTCTGTTGACAACCATCTATCCCTAGATGAGATAAAAACCATCGTAGAAAAAGGCCCACTTACGCTGCACAATTATGGTGGGCAAGTATTTAGGATGCTGATAGCCAATAGACGGGACTTTGTTACAAATACCCCTGCTATTACTGGTGTCTATGAATTCGGTGGTGGAGGAGGAGGGTAGTGCCTAAAAATAACCCCTTCATACTAGGGGCTATTCATAGACCTATTTGGGTGCCTATCCACAAGCACCCAGTGTGGACGTTTTACGGTTCCTCTCCTGAAAGTGAAGGGCACACACCCGTTATTCTTGGTACTGCAGCAGTTACTTCAATACTAAAGAATGAACAATACCTTCATCCTTCTTCTGATAACACTGATGGAACTTGGTTACCTAGTACTGGAACGGAGTTGTATTCCTGCGTAGATGAACTGATTGCGGATAGTTCAGATTACATCTACTCCACCTCGGGGGGAGCCTGTTCTCCTCTGGTGTTGAACATTGAGCCCCCAACTGAAGAACCCCTACTTGAAAGAGACAGCCATAGAATATTAGTGGAAGCATGGTCAGATGATCCAGGGGCAACTTTTAAGGTCTCTGCTCTTAGCGACTCAACAGTAGTTGCTTATCGATATTTGACCAATGTACCTGAGACAAAAACAATTTATGAGTGGTTATTAACCAACGAAGAAGCTTCTGACATATCCGATTACACTTCTTTGCAATTCAAAGTGGAAAAAGTGAATGTTTAGTAAAATGCATAACTATCAGGGGTACAAATATCGAGTATCCAATGGGTATGCTCCAACTACCACTAGCGGAACTGCTGTAACCTCTTCGTCTACTGCAAATCAATACGGAAGCTGGACTGAGGTTTTAGATACCTTAGATGCAAGTTCTCTTTGGGTCCATCTCAACATACATAACACTTTTGCATCAGGCACAGCCAGAAACAGTTATTTTGATATTGGTTATGGACAAAGCTCTAGTTCTGTGGTTGCAGTAGCTGAAAAATTAGCAGTTTGTAATACAGCCCCTATTGTTGGGTCCACATGGATGTTTCCTTTGTACATTCCTGCCGGGGAGAAAGTGTTTGTAAAGCACCAATGTTCAGTATCCAGCATCACAGGATACGTTCAAATTGGTTTAATTGGTGGAGGTATGCAAGGGTACGACTCTATCAAGGTGCAAAGAATAGAGCCGATTGGTTACACTTCTGGATCTACTACCGGAACTTCTATCACTATTGCCACTGGGGCACAGGGGTCATGGACGCAGCTTTCTTCTTCTACTCCAAGAAGATACATTGGTTTAATGAGTTCGCAATTACTCACCACTAGTACAAGCAGATCTCAATATTCAGTTAACACGATTCACATTGGGGTTGGCAATGGAAGCAGCACCCAATGCGTTGGCTACAGTGCAATGAGGGAGTATGTTGTAGAAGTAGATGAGAGGCTGTGTAGTATGCACATCCCGGTGTTTACCATAGTTCCAGTGTCTTCTTATCTTTATGCGGCTGCACAAGGAATATCTGCTGATAGTAATATGTCTGTAATCTTATATGGGATGCGTGGATAATATGTTATTGCCAACTTCTCCAAAAGGTGGTCGTTCAACTACTAATGCAACCTACCCAAGTTCAAGTGCGGGTACTCTTGTTAATGTTGTAGGCACTCCTACAACTTTACTTACCTACGGGTTTCCAACAAGCGGTGTTTTTGTAAATATCCATGGTGGTAGAGTAGATGGAGCAAACAACTCATCTGTTTTTGTCATAAGCTATGCTGCTTACATCTCTTCTTATTTGCACCCTTTTATTAAAGGGGAGCTAACTGGAGGTGGAGATGGTATTGGTTGGTGTATCTACCTGCCAATAACTTTGCCTACTGGGTATTTGTTCGGTACTTTGTCTTCTGGTAATAGAGGATGCTACATGGAAGCCGTGGCTTACCATAGTACTGGTTTAATTTATGCCCTTTCTTATGATAGGTATATGGATGGGTACACTTGGACAGGGGCTACCGTTGTTGGAACTTCTGATATAGGTACAAGTGGTAGTTACGGTAACTATGCCCAATCTGCAACATCCACAGGTATTACAAGTAGTCCTCATAGATGGCACTTGATGGCTCTAGCAAATCTTGGTATTGATGATGCAAGTAAAACGCAGCATCAAATAAATTGTCAGAAATGGGCCGCCGGTTCTTCATCTAACGAGGTTGATGATCCGATACTCACTAATTGGAATTATTGTGTAGAAACAGATGAAAGGTCCCTATCCTTTAACTTTCCTGCCATGGCTTTCAAATATGGGTCAAATAATGAAAGCGGCAATGTATGGTATAAAAACGTGGCGTGTAGTGACGCTACTCCAGACGTAAATGCTTCCAGCCAGCAAAATTGTTGGCACAATTTTAGAGTGTTGACCTAATGTCATACATTGCTTCTTTAGCAGAAGGAACAACCTACCCTACTACTACAGCACAAAAGATAGGCAGTACCTATGACTACTCTGGGATTGTTCAGTTGTTTATCACTAGAGTCAATGGAACCACCAATGAACAAGGTGATATCTATGACTATCAAGTATGGTTAAAAGAAAAGGTTACAGCTTCTGGGTCCCAAAGAGTGGTATGGAAAACTGTGGGGTATAAAAGCTCATGGCACGAAACTTATGCCAGACCAGAAGTTGTAGTATCCCCCCCTATTATGGTTGCACATAGTTGGGACTTTTGGATTATCTCCCCTCAAAGTAACCCCTACTATTGTAACCTGCAGTACTCCATTAGAATTTTACGATAGAGGCAGATATGGCAATTTCAGAAATAGCTTCTGGTACAAGAACTACATCTCCTGTGGAGTCCTCATATACTGCTCTGTATAGCTCTAGCACTACCACAGATGGGATTTTTTGTGTGGTAATGGATCTCACTAATATGGCAGTAGGAGACATTGTTGAAATACAACTGTTAGAAAAGGTTTTATCTACCGGAAACCAAAAAGTGGTTTTTCAGGCAATTTTTTACGACGTACAAGCTGACCCTGTATTTATATCCCCATCATTGCTACTAATGCATGGTTGGGCTTTTGGAGTGAGACAAACTGCTGGATCATCAAGATCATTGGACTGGTCTATTAGAGGGGTAACCGCGTAATGTTTGCTTATGCCTACAGTCCACTGCTACCGGCTGGGACGTTAGGCATATCTGTCTACTCATATGTCTCTTCTGGTGGTGCAAAGGCTGGGGGTGCTCCAGTCTACAACCCCTCTGGAACTATCTACATATCTTGGGTGGAATTTCGATTCCCACTAATCCCTGCCAAAAAGGTAAGCGGTGAAGGTGGCATAAAAATTGGTGGGTCTCAGGCTCCCGGATTTACTCTTTCCAGGGAAGCCTCCGGTGGTATTGTTTTAGATGGAACTGCAACTACCAACTCTAAACAAATTTTGGTTGGAGGGGCAGCCCTTACCGCTTTCATTTCCTATGGATCGTTACTTCCTGTTTCTGACAATTCCGCAGGAAGCTGGGTGGCCTATCCAAACGGGTCTCTTTCTTCTTGCGTAGATGATACACCTCTAATAGACCTATCCGACTACATCTACACTAAGACTACAGGTAGTTCTTGTAGTTTGAAGTTGGGTGCTCCAGAGCAGTCTCCTGCCTCTATGGACAATCATAAGATTGTTTACATAGTACGTGGTAGAGGGGGATCTTGTACTATCAGAGTAAAAGAGAATACTACTTTGATTGCAAGTTGGACTGATAACAACCTCCCATTAGAAGATGTCACTTTGGAGCACACTCTTACTTCTCAAGAGGTGAGTAACATTTCAAATTGGAACAACTTGTATATTGAGCTGGAAGCAGCATGACTATTAGCTACGGATCAATAACCACTACCCCTGCTACAGGGACAACGAGTTTATCGGTTGCGTATCCGAGCAGCATTTCTGCCGGTAATCTTTTATTGTTGGTTGTTGCTGTCCGGTATTCAGGCTCATCAGTAGATACTCCCTCAGGTTGGAATCTTGTATCTGGCAGTTCAGGGTGGGGGAGTGGTACAGATGGTGCCGATGCAGGTTATGCCGGTTGTTGGGTATTCTCAAAAGTAGCTACAGGTTCTGAGTCTGGAAGCTTATCTGTCTCTTGCCCCTCCAGTAATAGTTCCATAGGTGTAATTTTACGCTATACAAAGTCTACTGGTGGTACTTGGTTAATAGATGGTTCTTCTTCTGGGGATTCAACTCCAGACACGAGTTGGACTTCCTACTCTGGGACTGCGGATACGTCCCCTACCGGTAAGGTGTATGTCGTCTGCTCTGGCATAAACACGGACGCTACATCCTACACAAGCCATTCTTTAACAAAATCTGGTGTCACCTTTGGCACTGGGGCAGAAAGACTTGACACGGTAAGTTCCACGGGCAGTGACTGTGGTTTGGTCATTTGGGAGCAAGAGGTTACCAGTGGCAATTTGACTAGTACTTTTATTCAGTACTCAGCCACTGCTAGTGCCACTAAGAACAACTACCCCGCTGGCACCGTAACTTTTGCAGGCTTGTTGGAAGCCTTGTACAAAGAAGTATCTGGTAGTGGTGGGGCAAAAACTGGAGGGTCGGCTACTACTGGTAAATTCACCCCGCCATTAGTTATGTCTGGCGGGGGTATTGGTGGTGGTTCAGCCACTACACAATATGCCCCACTACAAGTAATTGTTGCCTATGTTGCTTATCGATATCCGTCACAAACGTATTCGATAAAGACTTATATTGGTGCTGGTGGTCTTTTAGCAAGCGGCTCAGCAACCACTGAAAGAATTCAAGGACAGTTATCGATTGATATAACAGGTTCCGGCGGCATCGTTGCCGGTGGTGTAGCTTCTGCCAATGAGGTGGATGTCTATACCGTCCTCGGCGGGGCAAAAGCTGGGGGTAGTGCAACTACAAGCATTATCAAAATCTATGGCTATGTGGCTTCCGGTGGAGTGGTTAGTACTGGGACTGCTACTACTCTCAAGGCCAAAGTCTTTGCTGTAGCTGGTGGTGTGCTTTCCTCTGGCGTTGCTCTCACTACTAAGAGCAAAGCAGTCGAAGGGCTTGGTGGTCTCCTGGCTTCTGGGGCCGCACAAGTCAGTGCGACCAAAGCATGGACCGGGATTGGTGGGGTGCTCGGAGGGGGTCAGGCAACGACCCTGCTTTCTGTTACCCATGTATATTCTGTCTCTGGCGGCATCCTTTCAACGGGTGCCGTTCTTGTTTCCCAGTCAAAGAGTCCTGCCAGTAGTGGTGGTGCTGTTGGTGCCGGTGCGGCTACCACTGAGAGGACTTTTGCGTATTTGTCTACCGGTGGTGCCATTGCCGGTGGGACAGTTTCTGCTTCCAAAACCAAGGCAACTACCGGAGAGGGTGGTGCAATTGCTGGTGGGTCGGCCACAACCTCACTGGCTTTGTCTTACGTTTACCAAGCTTTGGGTGGGCTGGTTGGTTCTGGCACTGCTGGCCTAAGTGTAACCGTTGCAATTAATGCAACGGGTGGAGTGCTAGGGTCTGGTGCCGCAGACACCTCTACCATCGTTATTCACTTCTACGATGGTTCCGGTGGGATCGTTGGTGGTGGGTCAGCCATCACTACACCAAAGATTGTACGCACCTACTCTTCTGCGGGAGGAGTGGTTGGTGGTGGTGCCAGTGAAATCAGTGTCACTCAGTCCCCGGTTGTATCTGGCGGGGCTGTTGGTGGTGGCTCTGCAATCACTGAGGCTCAGCGGGTCTACCCCTATGCCGCAACCGGAGGGTTGGTTGTTGGTGGTGCTGCCTCTTTCCAGTGGATCAATCTCACTGAGACCGTAGGTGGTGTGACCCTTGCTGGGTCTGCCACCATTGGGTGGACTCGCATTAGAGAAGGGTCGGGTGGTGCGGTCCTCGGTGGCTATGCCCTGGTTGGCAATACGGCTCAGTACACCTACCCCGTATCCGGGGGGTTGTTAGTTGGTGGTGCTGCGGAAGTAGAAAAGACCCAGGACCTTGCTGCAACCGGAGGCTTGATCCTTGGTGGCTCTGCAGAGCACTCAAACACCAAGAGCTATAACGCTTCCGGTGGGTTGGTCGCTGGGGGCTCTAGCACAGTATCAACTTCTGTTTCGGGAACTTCCTCCGGTGGTTCGGTAATTTCCGGTACGGCAGACGTTGCCGGAACAAAAGCATACTCGGCCTTAGGCACGATCCTCTTAGGGACCTTAACGACCTTTGTCATAACGAAGTCCCCCACTACGTTAGGTGGGGGTGTGGTAGGAGGTGATGCACTCACTGAACTGGTCTCCTCTTCAAGTAACGTCTACTCGGGTGATGGTGGCAGCATTGTATCCGGCTCCGCAGAGAGGAGTTGGACGAAATCGAGTGCCGGTGATGGTGGTCTGGTCCTTTCTGGTTCGGCTGACCATGCTCACAACTTCCAATTCGTCGGCTTGGGTGGTTTACTTGTCAGCGGTAGTGCCGAGTATGCGGAGAGTAACGTCGCTGTTGCGGCGGGAGGGGTTACCCTCGGAGGTTCTGCAAACTCCTCTTTCTCCGTAGGCACTACCTCTTACGCATACACCGGTTCCGGAGGCATCCTTGCTTCCGGGCAAGCCACTACTTCTCTCGCCGCACATTACTCTCCTCTTGTCGAGGGAGGACTTCTGCTCTCTGGAGCGGCAATCTTCTCCCTTGACAGGAGCCCCCCGAGTGCGGGTGGGGTGGTGATCGGGGGTGCTGGTGCAATCAGCATCACTGCTGAGCCCCCCACAGACGGTGGTCTGGTCCTCGGTGGACAAGCTACTACTGTCTGGACAACACAAACAACCTACCTGGGTGATGGGCAGGCTCTTGTTGGTGGTGCGGCTCTAGTCCATCTGAGCAAGTCCCCGGATCTCTTCGGTGGCATGGTCCTGAGCGGGGAAAGTGAACTTAACTTCACTGTTCTCCCTGAAAGTATTGGTGGGGCATTGGTTGGTGGCTCAGCTATTACTGAGTCTGCCCAGGTTCTGATTTATGAATACCAGGGTGCCGGTGGTCTTCTGGTTGGTGGGGAAGCTGGGGAGTTCTACTTCTCCAATGGAGAGCGTGACACTCTATGGGTGACGGTTTCCTTCGGAATGTCCTTGCCTCTGGAGATGCTGATTGTCAAAGAGCTGCAAGAAAGTTTGTCAATCACTAGAGACCTTCCCATTGACAACAGGATCACTCAAACTTACCCCGTAGATTTGGAGCTGTAACTATGGCAACCACAACGTCCTGCTCTAGAGAAATCCATGTGGGGGATGTTGGGACCCTCATCGAGGTTACCCTGTACGATTGCACTACAGTGGTAGACCTGACTGGAGCCACAGTAACGGAGCTTGTTTTTATGAAACCGTCTGGAACCAAGGTGACGGTAGATGCAGAATTCAAAACAGACGGAACGGATGGAGTCATTCAGTACATTGTTCCGGAAGCAGAGAAAGAAACTGACCCACCCTTCTTCGATGAAGCGGGGGCCTGGAAAATTCAGGGCAAGGTCACCTTGCCCACTGGGGTATGGAATTCTGACATCGCGAAATTCAAGGTGTACGACAACCTATGACCACTGAAACTACTGCAAAGCCGAAGACCACTCGGGCTCATAAAGCCCCTGTTAAGCCTTCCATGGATCTACAGCGGATGTCTCCCTGGCTGCTGTGGACTTTGGTCATCATGGGATTCGTAGCTTGGAACCAGCCTCAGCAACTGGAGGTGGTCCTCTACAAAGCTGGACTGGTGACTGGGGCTGCGTGGCTTGGGTACTGGATTGATCGATCCTTGTTCACTCGATTCAGAGTCGAGGAAAAAAATGAGGACCTTGCTGTATCGATGATTCGCCGGGCGATTGTGGTTGGATGCGTAGTTATTGGTATGACACTTGGTCTGTAAAACTCGCAGCCGTTATGGTTGGGGTTTTGTTTGCCATGCCGGTGCATGGCGACGTACCTCGTGCCGCTCTGTTATACAGAAACGACCTGATCCGGGAAAGTCGAGCCGTGTGGGGACTGTCTTCTCCTGTTGCGACATTCGCGGGGCAGATCCATCAAGAAAGTGGCTGGAACCCTTCCGCACGATCACCATTTGCTGCAGGACTGACGCAGTTTACTCCAGCGACTGCTGAGTGGATTGGCAGTGCGTATTCTGATTACGTGGGCAAAGGTAACCCGCTAGAGCCTCAGTGGGCAATCCGCGCACTTGTTCAATACGATAGACACCTGTGGGATCGAGTGAGTGCTCGATACGAGTGTGACCGGATGGCTTTCACCTTGTCTGCTTACAATGGGGGAGCAGGGTGGGTAGCCAAGGACAAGAAAAAAGCAGCAGCTAATGGCTTGGATAGCGAGCTGTGGTTCGGCAATGTCGAATCGGTTAATGGTGGAAGAGCAGCTTGGGCTTTCAAGGAAAACCGGGACTACCCCCGAAAGATTTTGCTGAAGCATCAGCACTTGTACGATTCATGGGGTCGTAAAACCCCTTGTGAGGCTACCAATGTTCGGACTCTTGAATCCGATAAGCATGGCTCAGAAGATAGCCGTAGCGGTGCTGGGGGTGCTGTTACTAGCGGGAGCAACCTACCATTTGACGAAGGTGACTTTGCTCAACAGACAAAACGCGAAGCTTGTAGCAACCGTCTCAGAGCAAGCGTCTCAGATTGCTCAACTCCAGTTTGCGAAACAATCCCTGGAACAGGCGAATCAAGCGTGGTCACAATCTGCAGACCGGCAAAATGCCCAGATCCAGTCGCTGTTAGCTGTTCAGAAGACTAGCACCAAGCGCATGGCTAAAGAGATGGAACAGGCTAAAAAGAAGGCACAGCTCCATCAGGAAGAGGCGGCTCGCTGGAAGAAGCTCGCTCTATCTAAAGAGGGGGCTATGGAGAAAGAGCTGGAGAAGCGGTTCAACCAGTATCTGAAGGAGCGGCAGCAGTGAAACCAATATCACTCTCCCCCCTGCTGTTCTTGGCTGGCTGTGCATCTTGTCCAGAGCAAACCACTGTCTACGTACCCAAAGAGGTCATGGTCCCGGTCCCGATCTCGTGCCAAGCACCGGATGTGCAACGACCTGAGTACCTGCTGAACGACAAGCAGATAATTTCACTACCTCTCTTGTCGAAGTGCGCTGCCACCCTGAGTGAGGTGGAACAACGAGAAGCCTACGAGCAACAACTGGAAGCCGCCTTGAAAGCGTGCAAGTGAGATCACCATGCCTTACAAGTCCAAAAAGCAGCGTCGATATTTTCTAGCGTGCGAACACGGCTACGAGCCTCCCGGCGGCAAGAAGTGCCCCCCGCAAAGCGTGATCGATGAATTCGAAGGCAAAAGGGTCGAGAAGGCGTGCAAGCGCAAGCGGATGAAAAAGATGCTGCCTCTGGATTGACAACCAGCCCCTTCTAAGGTAATTTCCTCTCCAGCCTAGGAGGGGTCATGCTTTGGTTTGCTGTTCATTCTCGGGTGCCGATCATCACGGCAACCACCTCCGACACCGTAAATATTGCCCATTACTTAATGGCATCGTTTGGTGTCTGCTATCCCTTTCAAGGCAAGATCAATTCTGATCGTCTCTACTACTGCTTCGACAGTCCGCTGTTGAGTCAGACGAAAATAGCGGCTCCCTGGTCCAACTTTATCGAGCTATCCAGATCCCTGGAAGGTGAAGGGTCGTCTCTGCTCGTCATCAATCCAAGTAACTCCATTCAAGAAGCTTTCGACGTTGGCGAGGTAGTCTTTCAGCCGGAGTACATTCTTTCCACGCTGAAAAAAATGTTCCCCGACGTTTTTGAAGAGGAGGAGGATGCGAAATGGAAGTTCGCTGTGCGTGGATTGACTGCGAAGCAAGCCATCGATATTTTCAAGTTTGCTCGTCATTCGTACTCCCATCTTTCTGCGGTCTCGGCTTTTCGAAAAGCTCGCTCCAAAATAATTGGGCACCGGAAGGGACTTTTTGAGGTGCCTGTGGAGCAGGATTTCTACTACGTAGAACCGCACATCGAAGAGTGGATTGCGCTGAACAGACCTTTCTTCAAGCAGAAGGTCGATCATCGTTTAGTGCCACGGGGCTTGCTGTTTTCCGGACCTCCTGGAGTGGGAAAAAGCATGGCAGCAAAGCGCATCGCTGCTGAGATGGATGTGCCTTTGTACCGACTGGACCTTGCTGCTTCTCTGTCCAAGTGGCACGGAGAAAGCGAAGCCAACCTCGCCAAGTCTCTTGCTGTCATTGATCAGGAAGAGCCGTGCGTATTGCTCATCGATGAGGTCGAGAAGATCTTCTCCTCGTCGGCAGATGAGGTGTCCTCGCGTTTGTTGTCACAGTTGTTGTGGTGGCTTCAGGAGCACGATAGTCGAGTGCTTACCGTGATGACGACCAACGATTTGGAGGCTCTGCCGAAGGAGATCTACCGCAAAGGTCGAGTGGATCGAACCATCTCGATCCAGGTCCTTGGGGATGGAGAGGCTCAGCTTCTGGCTAGGACCCTGCTCGATACGTTCCCGATGGGTCAAGCGCAGAGGAAGAAGATTCTTGCTGCGGTTGAAAAGACTTTGGGCGACAGTGCCTTAGGTCTTGCCCACGCCGACGTAGTGCAATTGGTTTATGAGCACATCAAAAAAGAGAAGTTTGACAAGCTGAAAAATCTGTAGTCGAATTCGTTTGCCACATCCGCCATACCGGCGTAATCTTTTCCCGAGGAGGGGACAATGGAACTGCACACTGATTTCAATCTGAAGAAGATCAAGGGCACCAACCCTCACAACGAGTATTTCGTTATTACCCAGACCCCCGCTATGACGGTGGGTGTCCGTGCATTTTTGCAGCCATCCTTTGGAGGTGAGCTGGTGCTGGGGATGCGCGTCAGGGCTCTGACCAATTCTCCTGAGACTGCTGCCGAGGACACCGGTCTGGAGCTGATTCCCAAGTCAGACGAGCACGCCAGCCAGACCTTCGTGATCCCGCTGGGTAACCTGTTCACCCTGGCGGCGGAAGCGGTGATTGCTCGCATCCAGGAAAACAACCTGGGTCAGGTGATGACCGACCACATCGTCGGTGCGCTGAAGAAGACCATTGGGGTCACCGAGCCAGAGTTCGTGGTCAGCGAGGCTCTGCAGGCTGTCATCGATGATGTGAAGATGCGAGCCGACGAGGATGAAGTTGATTTCACTGTTCACGCAGCCGAGAAGCTGTCGAAGAACGATTACGACGGCTGATGCTTTTGCTCCCTTGTGCCCGCCTTAATCGGCGGGCTTTTTTTTGTGGAGGACCCATGCTGGACTCAGACAGGCTGGAACTGGCTCTAGGACGCTCTGCGGCTCGATTGATCCGCCAGATCAGGTACTGGGGCAAACGCGGCGCAGGGAAGCTCGCAGGGGATCAGAGATGGGTCTACAACACGCAGGAGGAGTGGGCTAAGCAGGCAGCGGTGTCTGTGCGGTCCATCCGCTATGCCGTTGCTCGCCTGAGAAAGCTGGGCATCCTCCAGGTGGCTTACCTCAACAAGAGCCCCTTCGACAGGACCCAGTGGTTCTACCTCGATGAGGAGAAACTGGCAAAAACCCTTGTCACTATCGATCCGGCAAACCTTGCCGCATCAGAACCGGCAAACCTTGCCGCATCAGAACCGGCACACTTTGCCGGTTGTTATGAACAAAGAAATACTCAAGGAGATTACTTCAAGGAGATTAACGGCGAGCTATTCGCTCGCCCTAAAAACCCCCCAGGAGAATTTCCTCTCTCTGCAGGAGAAGAGAAGAAGAGAGAAAATAGAGGTATATCTATTTCCTCCTATGGAAAGTCAGAAAAGGATTCCGCGCGGGCAATTAATTTCACAGGTGGTGGTGAGATGAAGGTCAACGAGCTGAAGGACAAGGCAACCGAGCGTATCCGCAACCCCAAGGTCCCGGAGGCTAAGGTTTACTCGCTGGCGCGTTACTGGGCAGAGACTGTGCCCCTGGTCTCTACGCAGCGGAAGGTGGTCGTTGGTGGCAAGGAGCGTGGGTTGATGAAGACCATGCTCAGGACTCTAGGAGATGATGCGCCCTCGATCCTGGCGAAGGTGGTCAATCATTGGGATGACTATCGTCGCCACCTCCGAGAGTATGAAGCCCTCTATGATTCCCCTATCGAACCTAACCTCCCGTATCTCATCGCACATTTACAGAGTGCCTTGGATTTGACAGTCGGCACAAAAGCCAACAAACTCCCGGAAAAGAAAAAGCAGAGCGAATACGTTAACTACGAAGCCGCGTATTTGCCCTACTGGAAAACGCAGAAACCCATTCCATGGGTAGGGCTGGCTGGGAATGCAGATGAGCCAAGTACAGACGACGAAAAATCAGGTAATTGATACGGTCTACCATGCTCGTCTTCTGGAGAGCCTGCATGAGGTCGTTTCTGTTGCCGGAATTTCCAAGGATCAGATCTTCAAATCTGCCACGGAGATTTGTGGGCAGGAAGAGATCCAGTGGATTGTCGATTTTCGCAAGCACCGTTTTGCAGACCGTAGGGCTGGCCTTTGCTTTACTGGGGCTTACCATCGCATGGTGCCTCGCATGTCTGCTCTGGTTGCTGTCCTGCTTCGCAACTACATCGATGCGAGACTGGTCACTTTGAATCGTCTATTTGATGAGGAGGATTCTGCAGCGGAGGAAGCCTCTGCTCTGTTCGTTCCAAACTTCTATGTCTCTGCAGAGGGGAAGCCTCTTTCTGCGTGGCAATCTCAGATTGTTTTTGATCGTCTGACCAATCGGTTTTCCAGGTCGCAGATGTCCATTCTGTTTGTCCAGGACTTCGCAATGATGGGCAAGCATTATGGCTCTGCAATGCGGGACTTCATCCAAGAAGAATTCGATGTACTGGGGGCGTAAATGGATGTTGGAGGTTTTGCGCTTTTGGCTCTGTGCCGGGAGCAAGATGTTGCTGCGTATGTTGCCGCGCATTTCACTGAGGATTATTTCCTTGATGAGGAAGAGGTCGAGCTATTTGCGAAGTGCCAGGACTTCGTTTCCAAATACCACAAGCTTCCTACCCTACAGACGTTGGAAGAGATCTTCGGCACTCTGCCCGAGTGTCCTGAGCCTCCTCCCTTCTACTGCGATTTAACGACTGAGCGATTTGTCCACCGGACCCTCAACTCCGGTCTGTATGAATGTAGTGGCTTTGTCAAATCGCAGGAGCTGGAAAAAGCGATACTGCGTTTGAAGGAAGTGCTGAATATCGTGACCGCTGCCATTTATCGGCAGACCATGGTGGAGTTCGCTGAAGACGCTCATGCTCTCATCCAGGAGGCGTATACCGCCAAGCTTCTGGGCACCGATGGTGGGGCGATTCTGACCGGCTGGGAGACCCTCGATCACATGAGCGGAGGGATTGGAGCCGGGGACATCGTGTCCATCGTGGGCCGACCAGCCACGGGCAAATCTTGGAATTCGCTTTACATCGCGCACAACATTTGGTGGGAGCAGGAGCGTAGTGTGCTGTTCGTCTCGATGGAGATGGACACCCTGTCACTGACTCAACGTCTGGCAGCGATGCACACCCATTTGTCCATCTCCTCTCTCAAGGCTGCAAGCTTGGAGAACGCTCATCAGGCACATCTAGCCTCTTCCCTCGTTGCTATCAAGGACCATCCTTCCAAGCTCTGGATCGTGGATGGCAACTTGACGAGCACTCCTACCGATATCTTCTCCCTGGCTTCGCACCTTAACCCTGACATTGTCATCGTGGATGGTGCCTACTTGATGCGGCATGAAAATCCAAAGCTGGATCGTTTCACCCGAGTAGCGGATAACGTCGAGCAGGTTAAGCGAGGTGCCTCTTCTCTCAAGATGCCGGTGATCTGTTCGTGGCAGTTCAACCGTGAGGGTACGAAGAAAAAGAAGGGGAAGGATTACGAGGTCGGCATCGAGCACATCGCTTACTCCGACGCAATCGGTCAGGTGTCCTCGATCATCCTGGGCCTGCTGCAGACCGATTCAGTGGAGACGCTGCAGGCTCGCGAGATCCAGATCCTCAAGATGCGAGAGGGGCCGATTGGAGCCTTCAAAATCCGCTGGGACTTTAAGTCCATGGATTTCACTGAGATCCCGCTCACCGAAGGGGAAACAGTGCAATTTGAACAGCTCAGTCATACTTGACATATCACAGGTTTGATACTTAAATTTGTCTTGAAACCCCGGACCAGTGCCACAGGACCCCCTTCCCACCTGTCGGCCCCCTTCTGATCCGGGGTTTCTTTTGCCTTCCTAGTTGACAAACGCCCAGGTCTCGTGGGAATATACTCCTCACAGACACATGGCAGACAGGAGTGAGACCATGAAATCCAAGACCGCGCTGTTCGCCGCCCTCGCCGAGATTACTGGCGACGCAACCTTCGTAACCGAGGGTCTGAGGCATCACCGAGTCAGCGACGAGACCTTCGGGCGCAAGAGTTTCATCTACCTCTTCGCCAAGAAGGACACTCGTAAGCAGCTCTATCGGGAGCTGGTCAATCGGGGCTTCAAGGCGACTCTCACGGATCACCGGGACGACTCTCCCATCGATGTTCAGGTCAGCTACTTCAAGGGCTGGCACTGGGACGAGTGATTGACAACCCTACAGGTCTATGAGACGATAATTGCACTACATGGAGACAGGAGTGGACCATGAGGCTCAGCTACGAATCTCTCACCGGGCGGCTGGTTTCGTTGGAGATCACCTCCATCAGCCCCGTTAAGGACAAGTGGGGCAGGTTCATGTACCACCACATCTACCTGAAGGGTCGCAAGCAGTCGGTGCGCGTCGATGACGCTAACGTGTACCGGGGCTGGAACCTGATCGGCATCGAGCCGGAAATCCACTGACACCTACAACTGGGGAGCAAACCATGAGCACTATGAAGATCGTCTACAGCACCTCCTTCTACTCGCCCACTGGCTGGTCGGCGCAGATCAAGGTCGAGTGGCCGGAGTACTGGTGGTCCTCGCCGTTCGATGTCCATCTGCGCTCCGTCTATGATGCAGAGGCGAAGAAGTGGACCTACGACCTGAGCGGCGGCTGGGGCACGGGTGGCTGGCAGTCTGGGGTGCCCTTCAGTACCATTTGCGCCGCGATGGAGAAGATCATGTCCTTCGCGAAATACTTGGAGGGGCAGCTCGATCACAACCTTGTGACGCTGGGGCTGATCAACAACGAGAAGGCACTGCAGAAAGCCATCGAGCGGTCCATCCAGGACGCAGCGCACTTCTGCGCCAGGATCGAGGCCCAGGTGATGACCTTCCAGCAGTGGGCAGACCTGATTGCCGAAGAGCGTGCAGCGAAGAATGCAGCCTGATTGACAATCTTTCTCCCTTCGGGGAGGATTCTTTTTGTCTGGAGGAGGAAACATGGTTACAAAGACGAAGGCCAAACAGGCGACAGTCCAGGCCAATCTGATCCAGGAAGTGGTCGAGACCCTTGCTGATCTGAAGGAGAAGATCAAGGAGCTGTCCGCACTGGAGGATCAGTACGACAAGCAGCGCAAGTTTCTGCTTAATCTGATTCCAGACAAGGTCCCCAAGGATCAGCCTTTTGTCTTTGAGGGGATCGAGCACAATGTCGAGTTTTCTCCTCAGAGCGAGAAGCGGAAAGTTACCGACATGAAGAGGCTGGCTGAGCTGATCGGCATCGATGTCTTTTTTGATATTTGTACGGTTCCCCTCAAGGAAGTTGACAAGTACCTCACCGAGCTTGAGGCTGAGCAGGTTGTCGAGACCAATCGTACCGGAGCACGGGTGATGAAGGTGGTGGACAAATGAAGCTGATCGAGGACATCAGGAAGGTTCTGCGGAGTCGAGACAGTCTGTACCAGGAGATTGTCTCTCTGGAGAAGGAGAATCAGCGACTGCAGGTTGAGGTCCATAAGCTCAAGGAAGCATTCGCCGAGGTGACCACTGTTCTCTGCTACGTGCGAGACGTAACTACCACTGCGGCAAGTCGCAATGTCTGATGCCCCTCTTCGTTACCGGTTCTGTTCGAACTGCCAAACGCACAAGCGAGAGGAAACCGGTGCTTGGAAGGTGAGCAACGGGGTCAGACGATTCGTGTGCTTTTCGTGCCGACAGAAGAAGAACCAAAGTGGATTTGCATCAGGGCGAACAGTTTCTACTAGCTCTCGGAGCTGACTCCATCACTCAAGGTGGAGACTGGCTGCGATGCAGTTGTCCACTTGCTGCTTGGCGACATGCCGGGGGATCAGACTCCAACCCTAGCTTTGGTCTTCGTATCGATGTACAGAGCAGAGTCAATTGTTTTGCGTGCGGGTTTCATGGGGACGTAAAAGATCTTTTGATTGAGATACGTTACTGGGTACAGAGTACTGGTGTACCCGCAGGCATGGATTTGGCGTTAGCTACTTCTATCGCTTACGAAGAGGTTGAACAGGGGTACATACAGCAGCAGAGCTGGAGTCTCAGCAAACTTTTTGAGCAGCCCAGACCCTGGCCCGAGAAGTGGATCAGTTCGTTTTTTTATGCCGACCTCGTGTCTGAGGCTAGCGAGTATCTTTCTGCCAGAGGCGTTACCAATGCAGTCTCCAGATCTTTCGGTTTACGATGGGACCCCAAGCGTCATGCGATCCTTTTCCCTCTGCGTTCACACGCAGGGCAATTGGTCGGGGCACGGGGGCGATTGCTACAGGGCAGTCCCAAATACCTGGATTACAAATACCAGGGGCATAGCAATGCGAAGTTTTGTCTCTACAACCTGGAGCGCATCTCCTATCTCAAACCACTGGTGATCACCGAAGGGACCTTCGATTGTCTCTCGGTTGCACGGGTGTATCCGAATGTGGTGTCCACTTTAGGGGTGGCATTAAGCAAACAGCGGTTGTCGTTGCTGAAGAACGCACCGGAGATCTGGTGTTTCTTCGATGACGACAAGGCTGGCAGGGACGCAGAAATACGAGTGAAGGAGTCACTCAAAACCAGTGTGGTCAGACGGGTGCCGTACAAAGTTGCGGCAAAAGATCCCGGTGAAATGACCAAAGAGCAAATCCATGAGTGCTTACAAGGCACAGGAGTTTTGACATGAGTTGGCTGAAGAAAGGCAATGAGTCTGCACAAGCAATGGCTCAGGACGAGCAGGAAATTTCTGCGCGTAAAAACCGTACCCGCAGATTTTGGGTGAAGGAGGGTGGTGAGGAGAAGCGCATCACCTTCGTTGACGGTAACCTGACGAAGGAAGGCAACCTCGACATTGTCACAACCTACGAGCATCAACTGCTGCGGAATGGACGCTGGGACAACTTCCACATCTGCACGATGAAAACGGACGGGGCTTGTCCGATCTGCGAGGACGGTGATACTCCGGCGTTTATCGGTGCTCTCACCATCATCAATCACACTCCCTACACAGCAAAAAATGGCAAGATCTACAAGGATCAGCGTGAGCTGTTTGTGTGCAAGCGTGACACGATCAAGCTGCTCACTGCTATTGCCGTGAAGCGCGGCGGCTTAGCGGGCTGCACGTTTGATGTTGTGCGTGTGGGAGACAAGGCGGCAAGAGTTGGTTCGCAGTTCGACTTTGTCGAGAAGCTTCCTCTCGCTGCTCTGCGGGGCAAGTACACCTACAAGACCCAGGAGGGTAAGGTGCTTTCGCTCTTCACTCCGCTGAAGTACGAGGAGGAGCTGGCGTATCTCTCTCCCACTGAGTTGCGTGGGATGGGGTTCGGTACGAGCCCAGTAGTATTTCAGTCTGCCCAGGAAAAGTCGTTTGTCGAGACTGCTGATGAGCCTGACGACGACTCCATTCCTTTTGAGACTGAAGAACTTCCCGAGTAAGGAGGCGGGGGGCGAAAGCCCCCCCTACCCATGATTACTGATCTCCCTCCGCTGTTCGTGGATGCGTTGGCGTGGTTCCCTGACTCTCCGGCAATCCGTCGAAGGGCTAAGCATCTTTCGCGATTCGGTGAAGAGCTTAACCTGCTCGTGGAAAAAGACGGGCTTGTTGGTCTACCGAGAGAAGAATGCTACCCGGCTCAGACGCTGGATGAAGACCACCGGTCTTTTGGATCGAAGACTACTTTTCTCGTTCGCAGTCCTCCGCGCAATCGAGAGCAAGAGCGAGTAATCGAGGAGTCCTATCGTCTGCTCAAGGAGGAGAAGAACCACATCTTTCGAGCGACCACTGGCTTCGGCAAAACCTATTGCGCTTTGGCGATTGCTGCTCGCCTGGGAACCACTGTACTGGTAGTGGTCACCAAAGAGGACTTGATGGAGCAGTGGCAGAAAGCGATCCTCAAACACACAACGCTGACTGAAGATGATATCGGATTTGTTCAGCAGGACCGATGCGACTATCGAGACAAAGCCATCGTTATCGGGATGGTTCAGTCTATCGCCAAGGACAAGTACGGAGACGACTACAAGTCCTACTTCGGGCTCGTCATTTTCGATGAGGTTCATCGCATGGGGGCTGACACCTTTTCGCTCTCGTGCCAATTCTTCTCTGCGGTTTACCGGCTGGGGTTATCAGCAACCCCGTACCGGATCGATGGCAAAGACATGGTCTTCACCTCGCACATTGGACCTGTCCGAGTCCAGACGGCATTGGTCGCGGTGCCGCCAAAGGTGTACATGATCGAGACGGGGTGGAGACCCCGAGGGTACATCTACTACACCCCCGGCAAGATGATGGGGCTGATCAAGGCTCTGGCGGAAGACCGTGCGAGGAATGACCGTATTGTCAAACACATCTATCGAGCCTGGGAGGGAAAACGGGTCACCATTGTCTTTAGTGATCTTAAGATCACTCACCTGAGGGTGCTGCATGATCTTGCGGTAGAGGCTGGCATCCCCGCCACCGAGATGGCTTATTACGTCGGTGGACTGACCGAGGCTCAGCGAGAGCTGGCGAAGACCAAGCGCATTATCCTGGCGACCTATGCGATGGTGGGCGAGGCTACTGATATCCCATGGCTCGATGTAGCAATCCTGGCAACCCCACGAGCGAATGTGCAGCAAGCGGTGGGCAGAGTGCTACGTGAGGTGGAAGGGAAGCCTGTCCCGATCATCGTTGATTTCATGGACACAGCCATACCTGAGTTGAAGCAGTACGCTCACAAACGTCTGCGTACCTATGCAAGTTTGTCTGCAGTTGTAGAAACCCGTGGTCTCTAGTACAGTTGACAACCAGCCTTGGGAGGGGTTTGACATGAAGCTATAGGAGACTACTGTGGACAGTGAGAGCGCATCCAATTTCCAGCGTTGGTATGAGCGTAACAAGGAGGAATTCAACGCTAAGCGTCGGGCACGCTATCACCAGGATCAAACCTACAAGCAACGGGTGATGGAGTATTCGCGGATCTCACGGCAGAGAGCGAAGTCTCGACCTAAAGCTCCCAAGCGTGAATGGCTGCTCTCCGAAGTGTCGGCACTCGTCGGGGTATCAGTGACCACTCTGAGGTATTGGGAAGCCCGGAAGTACATACCAAAGCCGGATGATGATCGGATCGTGCGACGGTATAACGTCCAACAAGTGTCTCTCCTACAGTATTTCGCATCACATTACAAAGACTATCGTGGGCTGAGGAAGGCAGGCGAGATGTCCTTCCATGATCTCAACGATAACCTGCAGAAGCTAGCCGAGTTTGTGCGGCGGGAGTGGAGCAATGCCAGTCAAAATCGTCAAGAAGGGTCACAGCGGATCAGTCGTTGAAGAGGTGGTACACAAGGACAAAAGTACATCCAAGAAGGAGACCGAGCTGCCTTTCGAGCATGACGGTGATGGTGCAATGGCCGAGGTGGGTATCGTGTTGGGTCGCACCGTGAACCTGCAGAATTACGAGTCGGCCAGGGTCTCCGTCTCTATCAAGATGCCTTGCCCTCCAGAGGACCTGGATGAGACCTTTGAAACCATTCAGTCTTGGGCGGATGAGCGTGTGGGGCAACTGTTGGACGAGATCATGGGATCAAAGCAGTGAAGGTCGCCCAGATCGTCAAGCAGGTTCAGAAGGAGCATGGGGAAAAGATTGGAGGCTTGGGGCACCAGTATCCTGAGGCTCCCAGGCTGCCTACAGGCATCTTTGAGCTGGACCTGATGCTGGGGGGAGGCTTCCCCCGAAGTCGTCTCTCACAGCTCTACGGGGCCGAGTCGTCTGGTAAGACGATGCTGGCATATCTCCTCATCGCTGAGACGCAACGTCGAGGTCTGGCAGCGGTGCTGCTCGATGTCGAGGGGACCTACGATGCAGCCTGGGCAAAAAAGTGCGGAGTCGATCCCGATGCCCTGGTGGTGTTGGAGCCCAACACGGTAGAGCAGTGTAGCGACATCGCTGAGGACTTTGCCTATGCCGATGATCTGGGGCTGCTCATCGTAGACTCGGTAGCGGCTCTTCTTACTCAGAACGAGTTGGAGTCTGAGACAGGCAAGATGGCTGTGGGTGGCAGCGCACTGCTTGCTACTCGCATGATGAAGAAGATGATGACGGCACTGAAGAAGGCCCGGAGCAATGGTATCGATCCGGCTATCCTGCTCATCAATCAGATCCGCACGAAGGTGGGTGTGTTGTATGGCGACACCGAAAGTCTTCCCGGAGGCAATGCCGCCAAATTTTTTCCCACGCTGAATGTGCGACTGCACGCAAAGAAGAAGGTTGACAAAGCGGTGCATCCTTCTCTCAATACGTGGGCAACTACGACGGCTACCATTAAGAAGGCAAAGCTTCCGCACACCTCTTTATCCTGCGAGTTCGACCTCTGTCTGTATGAGCATGAGGGGTTGCAGGTAGGGCAGACTGACTCGTGGAAGCTGGCGCACAACTTGATGCGAGGGCATGGCATCATTACGAAGGTCGGCACTACCTACGAATACGATGGCATGACGTTTCCTACTCTGTCTGCCCTCCGAGAGCTGTACCGCACTGATCCAGTGATGCGGGCAGGGATGCAAGACAAAGTGGTGGCAGCGGTCAAATCGAGTCCTCCTCCGAAAAATGCAGAGTCCGAAGCAGCAGAAGAAAGCGAGTGAAGGGTCAGGTAGTGCGGGCAGGAATAACGAGCGCATTAAGGCTCAGCGTCTTCGCGCTGTTCGTACTCCTGGTTCTGGTGTTTTTGCTGGAGCTAAGGGTGATATGCAGGTAGGAGATTTCCTCCTGGAGAACAAGAGCACGAAGAATCGCTCACTGGGAGTGAGCCTTGCGTGGCTGACCAAGATAGCGCACGAGGCAGCGATGAAGGGCAAGGTCCCCGCATTGTCTGTGTCGTTCACCACTGAGTCCGGTGTAGACGTTGATGATGGGTCTTGGGTGATGGTGCCTGAATGGTGGTTCAGAGATGCACTTGACAAAGAATCTGCCTAAGGCTTTTTCCCTGGTGGACATGCTGCACGGGGTGCTTGGCGGCAAAGTACCTGCCCGGCCTTACACCACTATTCGTGCGTCAGCAGTCACCAAGCAGGACCTCGCCTTTTGTCCGCGAGAAGTAGCCATCCTGGATTTGAAGAAGCAGAAGCCGAAGGACGAGTACATCGCTCCGGCTACCAAGGTGGCGTTTGAGCAGGGTGAATCACTGCATCATCTTGCTCGCAACAACTGGCTCAGGTCAGTTGCTATCGGGGATTGGAAGTGTCCGATGTGCGGGCACAAGCACTACTTCACTCTTGCTCCTAAAGCCGATTGTCCGAAGTGCGGGATGAAGGGCTCTGCCTTTCTCTACTCCGAAGTGGAGATAAAGAGCGAGCATTACATCTGGGGCAATCTGGATCTCATCATCGATGAAGGGCTGGACAAGCACTGCATGGTCGAGATCAAGACCATCGATAAGGACCAGTTCAAAGAACTCAAGATGCCTCTCGCAGAACACCGTCTTCGCACTAATTTGTACCTGGAGTTAATTCGTACTTCTACTCTTCCCGAGAAGGACCACATCAATCAGGACTACGCTCGCATCCTCTACATCTCGAAAGGCTACGGGGCTAAGAACGATGACGGCAAGGTGTCTCCCTTCCGCGAGTTCAAGGTGTCCTACGAGCTTAGCCTTCTGAAGCCGTACATCGAGAAGGCACAACTCGTGAAGCTGTTCCGTGAGACCGGCAAGATCCCCAAGCGCATTTGTCCATCTGCTATGGGTCCGCGAGTGAAAGCGTGTTCAGTCGGTGCCGACTGTTGGAGTGCCACGTATCCTGAGGGGGCAGTGTGCAAGTTCTCGGACTAGATCCCAGTACCAAGACTGGCTGGGCAATTGTGAAGGTGGATACTGCGGGTGTCATCCAGCATGAGACGGGTGTCGAATCCTTTTTCGGTACTGGCATCCATCGTATGCGGCAGGTTGCTGATTGGGTGTCGGTGTTCCTTTATGACTACAACAGCAGTCCTTTCGATCTGGTGGTCATCGAGGGCTACGCCTATTCCAACTTCCACACTCTAGCAACGCTTGTGGAGATCGGCACAGCTTTGCGCCTGGGTCTCGATCATGCAGACTATCCATACCTCGATGTTTCGCCGACTTCCCTGAAGAAGTTTGTGACCGGCAAAGGCAACGCGAAGAAGGATCTCGTGATGAAAGAGATCTACAAGCGATGGGGGACCGAGTTTGACACCACCGATGAGGCTGATGCCTTCGGTCTTGCCATGGTGGGGGTAGCGGTCCTGGACAAATCTCCAGTTTTTTTTACAGCAGATCAGCGTAAACTCGCTAGATCGCTTGGGAAATGAAAAAAGAGAGTGACATCAATATCACTCTATGGTAGGCTTCGGTTCACGGGTGGGGTGGTCTCACCCCGGTTGACAACTCCTGAGGAGGGACAATGGCGACGGCTACCGCGAAGAAGAAAGTGACAGAGGAAGAGGTGGACCTCCTGTTGGAGACGGCTCATTCCATCGAGACACTGTCGAAGGACAAGGCTCTCGCCATGGCTACGCACCTCGTGGAGGAGCGGGGCTTCGGTGATTTCAGGCTGGGGGGCCTGCTCACCGTTATCAATCAGAACGGCTGGTGGGAGCCCTACGAGAGCTACAAGGCATACCTGGGTGCTCACGGCATTCAGTACAGAAAGGCTTGCTATCTCTCCGACATCTACACAAAACTGGTAGAGGCGCAGATCCCCTGGAGCGCAGTGAAGGATGTCGGCTGGACCAAGCTGAAGGAGATGGTCCGCATTCCTCTCACTCCCGACAATGTTGAGGAGTGGGCAGAGAAAGCCCAGAGCATGACTGTTGTGCAGTTGCTAGATGCAATCAAGAAGGCTAAGGGGCTGTCCTCGATCACCGGCACTGAGTCCTCTACGTCTCTCAGCACCATGACGTTCAAGGTGCATGAGGATCAGAAGGACACCATCAGGCAGGCTCTCGACAAGATCCGGGAGGAGATGCCCACCGAGCACGATGCCGTTGCTCTGGAGGCTCTGGCGATTGCCTACATGGGTGGCGAGGTCGAGATCAAGACCGTGGCGACTGATCCGGTCTCGGTCCCGGAGGTGGTGTCCCTTGCTGCCCTGCTCAAGAAGGAAGGCTACGAGGCTGTGCTGTCGGCGTGGGAGGAAGCCTTCCCCGAGCTGGATTTGACCCTGTCAATGACCTGATTTGCTCCCAAGTGGTTGATATTAGGGGGGTTTAAGACCCCCCTTTTTTCTGCCTGCTTGTTGACAAACGCACACCTCTCAGGCACCATACTCTTACATCGAGACAGGAGTGGACGATGAACACCAGCTACTACCATTCGGCCCGGTACGTTCTCACCAAGATCCTTGAGGAGAATGCGGCGGCTCTGGAGCGTTACCTCCGCAAGCACGCTGAGAGCTTGACGCTAGAGGAGATTGAGAACCTGCGGAAGCGTCATGCGGAGACTCGGTCCTATCTCCTGCGGTCCAACATCTGAGGAGGATGCCATGAAACTCAAGATCGAGGTCGAGGTCCTGGTTACTCATACCGAGGAGACTCTTGACGAGGCTCTGGAGCGGGCAAAGGAGCTGATCAACCTCCCCGGCTGCAACCGGGTCATCATCGAGAAGCCCAACAAGAAGCACTCCATCTACGCCGAGTACGAGGTCCACGCTCTGAGTGCTGAGCGGGTCACCTGGATCGAGAAGTACGCTACTGACAAGGACTACTGAGGAGGGCATCGTGGAACTGGAGCGGCGAGCAGAGTACGTGCGGGAAGCCATCGAGGACGGCTACTCCCCGACTTCCGAGGATCTGGAGCTTCTGCTCTATGTCGAGGACCTGGAGCAGGAGTACTCCTGGTATCGCCAGCACCTCGACCAGCACCCCTGCGGTCTGGAAGACGCTGACAGGACCCCTCATCATTGACGAATGAATCACAAGCGTGGCAGACCAAAGAATCGGCGGGCAGGTTGTCTCATGTGCAAGCCCAACAAGATGAACGGCTGGAACAAGTCCAGGTACGTTCATTTTGGCTTCGGTAAATTCCGCGCCTTCGATGGAACAGAGCATGAACTACGCAACCATTCTTAAGGCGGGCAAAGGCAATGATTGCCATAATCCCGCTGGCTCTCCCAACAGCACGGGCGGGCAGTTCTGCTCTTCGACCAGTGCTTCTATTGCTACCTCGCGCACTCGGCCTAAGGAGCAAGTGATTTTCGAGAAGCCCCTGGAAGGTCCTAATGGTGTGAAATTAGTTTCATACGTTTGGCAGTATGACTACGACACCTTCATTGACTCGCGGGGCGAGGAGCAGACCAAGCGGGTTTCCAATTGGGATGAGTCGGTCCCCTCTGCAATAACCAACCGGCAAATCGTTCACCAGTTCGGTATCGAGCGCAATGGTGTCGCTGAGCTAGTCTCTGCTGAGACTGCCGCCAAGCTGCTCACGGGTGGTGATGCTGAGATCAAAGCCAAGTTCAAGAGCGTTGCGTCTGCAGCGAAGACTCTCGCCAAGCAGCGCATGAAGTTGATGGCTCTGCAGGCCGAGGCGCAGCAGATGGAAGTCGTTAGAGCCCAGGTCGATAAGCTGCCCGATCCTAAGATCACTGCACGCATGAGAGCAGAGGGAGACCCCAGCTATATCCCGCAGGGTTCGGTAATCATCGAGGCCAATGGCGAGCGGGTTACTTTCAAGCACCCTATGCGAGCGGTCAGCGATGAAGACAGGCTTAAGCATGTCCTCGATTGGAGTACGGTGGAGGACGCTAAGTTTCTCTGGAGAGAGGATCAGTACACTGCTCAAGGTGCGCCTTCTCATAAATACGGCAAAGTGAAAGCGGATCTCTCTTATGCAGAGCGAGACGTTAAGCGCACCGAGAAGAAGATCAAGGGGCTCACCAAATGAACTATGCCAAGGTCCTAAAGGGCAACGATTGCCACGAGCCCAAAGGCTCATCGAAGGGTGGACAGTTCTGCAGGTCCCAGGCTCGTGTTGGTGGCGAGACGGCTGCTAGCAATGGCTACTTCTACAAAGGCGGGCAATTCCTTCCGAGCACCGAGGACCCACCCGGCACTTATCGTATTGGCAAGAAGCGGTACAAGGTAAGGCGAGAAGAGGTGGCCCCTGGAGAGTTTGCAGAGCAGCCTACTCCTACTTCTAGAGCCATCTATCCCCAGGTGGCTTTCTTTGCAAGGAGAGCTTCTTCTGGTGCCCTTGAGTTTATCCCTGGAGCTAAAGATGCTACTGGGGCTTCTCTAGATGTTGATAAAGAGGTGCGATTTGGCATCAAGGGTTTTCTTGGCAAGAACTCCGTGTCTCTGCGGACTCTTCTCGACAGATACAATCAAGGTGAGCGTTGGTTTGATATCGGAGAGTTAGAGGGCACTTCGTTACGAGAGCCCAAGTTGGATCGCTATGTAGAAGGCAAGGGTTACGCTCATGCCTCTAGCAATGAGGGCTGGAAGTTCTCTCGGGTAATGCGCCCAACAGGCTCCGATAGAGAGTGGATTGTGCAGGTAGATGCCGAGGGTCACGAGCGGTATATCGGTTATGTGGGCGGCAAAGAAGTCATCCGTAGGAATAGGCCGAAGAGATGAGCTACGCACGTATCCTCAAAGGCAACGAGTGCCACGAGCCCCCTGGTAGTTCTAGAGGCGGGCAATTTTGTTCTAGTGGGACTTCAGCGACTTTGCCGCCTGATGTGGTGCAGACGTTTTTTGAGCTGGGTGACAGTCAACGTGGCAAGCCTGAGATTGCAATGACGAAGGCTCAGTTCGCTTTAGGAGGTGGAGTGCTGTCTGTTGCCATTGAGCATACGGGTGATCTTACGCACCGGATGACGGATCAATTGAAGTATGGTTCCGCTGGCTACGGCAACGTCAAATCCAAAGTGGACAAGGTCCTCAACTTGTTGCGGTCTGGTTATGGGTTCAGACGAGAGTACGTTGAGAACCTGGAGGACAACGCTGACTTTGCCAAGGTGCCTCGTGGTGAGTATATGGGCAAAGCGATTGCTGCTCTCGATGTCTATGCTAGAGAGCATTCGAAGCTCAGGGTGTATAACGAGGCACAATGGCACGCTCGTGAAGCAGCTATTGCGTTAGGAGGGAGGGACTTTTCCAAAGCAACGATGCATCTTTCTGCCCTTGAAAAGAAGTTGAAGACAAAGGAGGAGTGGACTGCTTATGCCACTCAGTTTGAGAGAGCTAGCGATGGCAAGCTAAAAGAATTTCGAGTTGACTAGCTCCTGTTCGCTGGCTAAGCTGCCTCCTTATGGACGATCAATTCAAATTCCTTGGGCAGGATGAGATTGCCCGCGAGCTGAAGAAGCACCGGTCTCTGAAGCACGAGCAAGCGTATTGGCTGGCGTTTTCTCAGGTCCTCAACACGAGACGCACCTTCACCTCCGACACTATCCGAGAGATGCTGGAAGGCCGCATAGAGCCTTACAGTCCCTCCTGGTGGGGTGGCATGTTTCGCTGGATGCTCAACCGAGCCCTCAGTGCTGGGCTTATTGTCAAGATGAAACATCCCGTTGTGTCAAAGCGTCCAGTCGCCCATGGTCGCAAGCTGGCGCAGTACAAAGTTCTGCGGTGACCGAGGACCTGACAAATTTTGCGTGTACCCGGTGCGGCAAAGTCATGTCCTGCTATTCTGAGGTGGGCTATGACGGTCCTGCCGATGATCTCAATATCACTGATGAGTGCTGGTTAGCTGGAATGGGTTGGGAGACGTTGTGTCATGCCTGTGCCAAAGACCGAGGTGGACCTGTTTGTACAGCAAGCTCGATTACTGCGGCAGGAAGTTGAAACTCTCAGGCACGCTTTTGATCGACTGCTGAAAGAGTTGAAGCAACATGGCATTTCTCTTCCCGACGATTCCAAAGATCACGGATGACGAAGTACACGATTTAATTGATAGACTTACCCACAGCGCAAGGCGACAGAAAGACAGGAGAGTGTCTGCGCCTTGTCCGTGGTTGTTGATGGAGCAAGCAGCAATTGTCTTGGGGAGGTTGTTAGATGATAGACAAGATCTCAGATTCAAAATCAGTTCTTTGGGAAGAGATTCTTGAAGTTCTGATCGGTGTAGTAGGCATAGTAGGTGCAATTTATTTGCTGTGGACTCTCACAGTGTTTCTCAGTCCTTAGGAGATATATCAATGGCAACAGAAGACTCGCGCTATAACGTCCGCATTATTCTTGAGATCAAGGATGCTACCACTGGGGCTGAGACTCCGTTTAGTAGAACTATTCAAGAATATTCTGATATGAATTACGAGTATATGCAGCAACTTCAAGCAGTGGCTATTCCTGCTTTGATGAACACCCTACTTGGAATGGGAAACGCAGTATCTGATGAGATCAAGGGTAAGCGTTTGGCTAAGGGTCATAATAAGTAAGTCAATATCGGCTAGGTCTTTCGGGGCCTAGCCAACCTTCTTTCTAGGGGAGTGTTATGAGCAAAGAAACTCGACTGATCTGGGGCGGCATCTTTATCATTGTGGTGCTGCTGCTAGTGTTTACTTGCGGGGCAGCCCATGGCAGTCCTGGTGATGACGGCTGTGTGGGTAATTGTGATGGGGACAATGGAAACAACGGTGTCTCATCTATTGCTAATACGGTTACTACTACTAGCAATCCAACCAATACGGTGAACAATACCAGTAACCCAACCAACCAAGTTTCTAATACTAATAATCCCACCAACACTGTAACTACTACTGTCAGTCCAGTTACGTCAGTTAGTACTGTGATGTCTCCCACCAATACCGTGTCGGTGTCGAGTCCCAATACCAATACCAACAAGGTTTCCAATACCAATAGGAACACCAACAATTCCAGTGCGAATGCAACTGGAGGTATTGGCTATGGTGGAAATTCCACTGCCGGAGCTAATTCTATTAGTGGCGGGGGTTCTGCTGTTTCTAGTATTGGCCCTCAAACCACCAACGTGAGCGTAACGGAAAACAACCCAGGTAACATTCGATATGGGGGTTCCTATACGGTTAAGTCTGTTGGTGTGGCTCCTGACATTAGCACTTACAGTACTGCTCCCTGCCGTGTGGCTATTGGTGCTTCCGGGGGGTGGATTGGAGGCTCTGTTGGCTTCGCTGGCAGCGTTCTGGATGACGGTTGTGATGTCTGGAGAGATCATGTGAACCTGCGGGCTTCTGGGCACCTTGATGGTGCCAACATTCGACTGTGTGATAAGCCTGAGCTTGCCAAGGTCCTGGACTTCTGCAAGAAGGAGGGCAGAGATACTTCTGTAGCCGCTTCTACTTCTGGGTTCGTACACTGATATGGATACTCAGTATCTCATTTTCATAGTGGCGTGGTTTTGCTTTTCAATCGGGTTCCTTATCGGTGCATGGTGGGGGGGCAAACCGCAGTGAACCAAGACACTGAACGCTTCTTTTCAGATGTGTTGTTGTGGAGTTCTGTATTGCGGGATCGCTGTCATCAAGTCATCAATTCTGGCGAGCCAGAATTTCAAGGTCCGCTCAATCGAGTGTGGTCTGCATTGGATCTGCTCGATCTAGCGGTGCATTCAGCTAAAAACGATATGTTAACCAAGGAGAGCATCAATGATCCGCAAGTGCGCCGGGGTGGTACTCAAACCTAGAGCTAATAGTTACATCATGGAGGAGGTGTTTTGTGAGCATCGCTGGAAGTGTATGCGCTTTGTCCATACCACCAGCAATCCGCCGGGCGATTTCTTTTTCCCTAAGGAGGTATATCCTCAGTGTGAGGAGTACCTGGAGCTTCCTAGGGAGATGCAAGATGGCTATTCTCAGCATCAATTCGGTCAGCACGGCTAGAGACAAAGCAGCCAAATTCTTTGATGGGGTGTCCCCCTGGATCATCGTGGGTGGTGGGTTAGTTCTTGTTGTGGTGGGCAGTAAGCTGGTATCTATTGCGGGTGGGGCAGCGATCTTCTATGGCATTTACCTGTGGATCAGTCACAACGCATGAAGCACTGCCTAGGGTTCCTGCTGACTGCCAACCCACTGAAGAGTGATGACCGGATGGCTTCTATCCCTTGTTGGTCAAGGGATACGTGTGGTCTGTTTCTCAATCCGATCCATTTGTCAACGACGTTTTTGTTCCCTACTTCGTTGTATCCTACCTGTCCCTACTACTCTGAACTAGACGAGCCATGAGCAAAGTGCAGGTTACCGGATTGACTGTTACCACCCCTGATGGCTCGCACCTCTACCTGACAATGGAAGAGGCAAAGGAGCTGTTTGATTCGCTATCTCTGATATTTGGTCGGCCCCCCACTACCACTGTACCGGTCATCTATCCGATCTACACTGAACGCTCACATCCGTACATCTATTGGTATGAGAACAGCGGGGGCCTTGACCAGCCTACCTATTGGGCCGGGCAGCAGACCTTCAATTCTGGTATGACGCTTTCATACAAGGCAGTAGAGTCCACTTAGCCCTACGACCCAGGAAGGGTGCTCAAATCGAGGCAGACCGCATGAGGAGGGAGATAGCGGATCACCCTTCCTGGCGAGGGCGGGCATTGACAATCTCTCTAGCGTATTGTTGACTATGCACTCGTTCTTCATGCCACCGAGTATCGAGTGTATGATGAATGACCCTGTCATCATGGAGTTGTGGGGCACAGACGATGCACTGGGCTATGCCAAGCTAGAGCCCAGCCATGTAAAGAAGGGACAGGTGTTCTTCAAGCCAGCCCAGGTGCATGTCTTCCCTATGGTGGGCACCGTTCAAAAACGCATCGTCACACATTTCCAGGTGATGAGTTCCGAGGGTGATATTCTGCTTAGCGGGCCTGCTGATGAGATCTTCACCACCCTGGTAGCTATCACTGGCGACATGGTGGCTGTGAAAGGTGCAGAGCCCAAAGAGACTTTGCATCTCACCAATCTGTCCTTTTCTCTAGCGTGAAATCAATATCACTGTGAGCACCGATACCATCAAAAAGCTGGCAAGCGAGTCCCTTCCCATTTTCCAGGTACTCAAAGATCTACCCCCGAGCCCCTATCGCAATAAGCTCCTGCTCTTGACGGCAGAGCTAATCGACCAGGGTGAAGAGCGTCACGCCAAGATGCTGGTGGGCGATTTTCTGATAGCCGCCGGGATGATTCTAGGCTCCTATCCTAACGATGAGCCTGGATTCATGGAGGAGGTCCACAACATCCTGGACAACAGCAAGCGGGCCATGGAGGACCTCCTAGAGCGTACTCGCAAGCTTCGCAACAACTCCCTCAACTGAGGTAACCATGGCCGAGGAATCAGGCAAGACCCTGCACGCACAAATCAAGTCCTGTACCTGCTACAACGAAGGCCAGGACCTTTTGCATGGTAAAGGCAAGCGAGTCTTCAATCCCTTCAAGATGAAGGATGGCAAGACCCTCAACTATCGCTGCACGGTGTGCGGCAAAGAGCAGGCATAACCATGGCAGCCTTTCTTTGCATGTGGTTTGAGGACCAGGATGGCAATTGGGATACCCAGTGCGGGCACAAGTTCACTTTCACTGATGGTGATCCCGAAGCCAATGGCTTCGAATATTGTCCCTACTGTGGCAAGACCCTAGTGGAATCACCCCATGAGCCAGACGACAGACCTGACACCTAAAACCTCGCTCTACCTTGAGCTGTGGGGGGCAAACTCTAATGGCGACCAATACCTAGCCCTCTCCTTCCCCTTCAAGTTCTACGCAACCCCCCAGGTAGTACCTCTCATTGTCACTCAAGCCCTGCTTTTCCCGATGGTGCAAATCTGTCGGCAAGATACCGAAGACATTCTCTTCCTCACTAACCTCAACAATGTGGGCAAGGTAGTCACTAAAGGTAGCGATGCAGAGGTTCTAATCCCCGTAGACGCTATCAAAGCGTACTACCTAACCCATCCCCCTATGCATTTCCCCCAGGTCCTGCCTACCTACTACATCCCCCATGTGGGCATAACCCTAGATCTGCGCCCCTGCCTGTACAAATACAAAGGCACCCCCTTCCACTATCCGTACTACAACACCCCTCCCTATACACACATTCCCTTAGAATAATTGTTAGACTATAATCCCTCACATTACATCACCCTCATTGTCAACGGAATCGCGGGCATGAAGTTAGGCAAACGTCCCCCAGGCAGACCCAAGAAAGACTATCAGAAAGACATACAGAAGATTCAGCATATCTCTAATTTGCTCTCTTCTTCTAAGCCCACTCAGCCCACGAAGAAAGCACTCAAGTTCACTAAAGCACTCAAAGAGTATGCGGGCAAATCCGACACCGATCTTCTAAAACTCTCCGCGCCTATTGACGATACGCGAGAATTCGGCGAACGCGCAGAAGTAGAATCACCCGATGCAAGACTCGTTTATATCCATAGAGCCCTACTCAGAAACGATACTCCCCAAGAGATAGCTAAAGCACTAAAGATCTCAGTCCCCCAGGTATACAAGTTCAGGCAGCAACTGCTCAGTGCAATTAGATGCACTGTGGATACCCTCGATCTACCCCTCACTATAGGAGAGACCCTGCACTTCTACGAGCACTGTAAGTCTACAGCCCTCAGATACGCAGATCCCGATGCACTCACATCCCCCCGGCTCAAGCTAGAGGCAATCAGGACAGCACTATCAGCAGAGAAGGACAAGACTACATACATGCAATTAATTGGCATATACAACAACAACCTCAACCAGGACCTGTCTCTGTCGTTCTCTTCTCTTCACTCCAAAGCCGATATCATAGAACAGGCAGAGGCATCCCCTGACAACATACAGCTACTCGTTTCACATCTCAAAGAGATTGCCCAGCAACGGCAATCCCCCTCCCCAGTGACATCAAGTTCACTTATTCCAGAACATACCGATATTAATCCTCTTCAATACGACACTTCCGATGATATGCCACATCCTACCGAGGATATGCCCGCCCTCGACCCCCTCGATCCGGGCTATCCGGGTGATAATGAGATCACTTTCGAGCCCCCGCCAGACGAGATTTAGTATTACCCCAGTAATACTCGGCCCCTCCAGGCATTTAACATAATAGCGATTATGCGTAATTCTAAAAACGCTTATGAACCCACTGAATCAAGCACTTACAGAGCACTTCGAAAATTATTCAGCGTAATACTGATCTATACAGTACGTAAGTTATTGATTCTTCGTAGCGCGACCTGGGCACTCTCCCCGGCTCGGCGTAACACCCAGCTCGGTCCCGGCTCGTTGCCTCTAACGCTGGGAGCCCAGGCCAGGGGGGAACCCAAATCAAAAAAGACCCCCCTGATGAGGGGGGTGCAATTATTTGGGACCCCCCCGCTGAGGCGAGTGAAATTATTGAAGTGCTGATGAGACAGGTATTAAAGGGTGGGGGGTGCTTTCGGGTCCCCAGTAAACATCTGCGGCTGGTGTGGCACTGGGATTACTATGACCACCCCTTGAAGGGGTTGTGTCGGGTAAACGGGAGGTTAATGAGGTTTGAGAGAGCCTACGGTGCAGCGAAGTACCGGGTGTATGAGCTGAGTAGGTGGCAGAAGATCAGGGTCCTGGTACACAAGGCTATCTTTGAGGTGTGTGTCGGCAGGCATTGCAGTTACCCGGATCGGTTAGAGGGAGTGAGATTTCACTTGCGGGGTAGGACTCATTCTTTGTTGATGTGGGGGTACTACCGTGCCCGCCGACTCTTTCCTCAGGCGTTTCATCCTTTCCAGAGCTTTCCAATTGGAAAAGGGAAGAGATGAAATGTGTTAGTGCAATTTTTTTTAGTGGGGTCTGGAGGATAAGTGATATTGATTGCCCAACTTTTCTTATCTGGCTCTATTCGGGCGATTTTCCCTGTTCCGGAACTTCACTTGACTTTTTCGATTCTGTACTGTCGGGAATAACTTGGGGGGTAACCTGGGGGGTACTTGTGGGGTACTTGTGGGGTGTTGCCGGGGTACTTTGCCGTCCGTAGGTACGTTGTTCCACGCTTTAACATAAGAATTTTTACTATATGTAACTCATTGATTTGCAAAGGAAAGCAGGGTGTGTATGGGGGGAGTTGCGTGGAACTATGCCGAGGGTACACTAGAGGGTGGGTTGGTAAGTTATTGATTTATAAGGGAGTGTATTCTGGAGAGGTTTTGAGGTCTACGCATTTAAGCTAAATAAAAAACACTTAATTATTGGTAATGAAATCAACGACTTACAGAGGTGGCGCGGGGTGTGGTGGAGATAACTCATTGATTTGTAACGAGAAGTTTTTCCAGCCAAAGAATCCTATCCCCGTCAACCAAATTCTGCTGATGGGAATTTACGTCATTAATTGCACTGAGTGATACTAATATCATGGACATGGCTTCAATCTCTGCTGCGACGTTGACTCGACTCCGTGCCCACGCCAAGGCGCAGAAAGACCCACAACAGAAACAAGTGTGGTATCGGGCGATTGACGAGTTTGACTCGGGGTTTGACACCAGGGAGTTGGTTTATCTCATTCAGGTGAAGGAGTACCCGGTTTCGTTTGAGGAGTTCATGTTCGGGGACAAGTTCCTTGCCCGCCCCAAGGATGAGATCTACCCAGCAGTGCTGGAAGAGCTAATCAAGATCAACAACCCAGGCGAGAAGCGGCTGTCGAATCCGTACACGGAGATTGTTCTGACCGGAGGTATTGGTTCGGCGAAGACGACGACAGCTCTCTATACGCTTGCCTACCAGTTGTATGTCTTATCGATGTTTCCCTCTCCTCACTCGACCTTCGGCATGGACTCGACCTCCGAGATCCTGTTCGTGTTCCAGTCTCTCTCTGGGATACTCGCTAAATCTGTCGATTACGCTCGCTTCAAAGCGATCATGGATCAGTCCGTGTACTTTCACCGGGAGTTTCCGTATCGGACAGACCTGGAGTCAGAGTTAAGGTTCCCGAATCGCATTATCGTAAAGCCCATCTCTTCTGATATCGGAGCGATTGGTCAGAACGTGATTGGTGGGCTAATAGACGAGGTCAACTTCATGTCGTTGGTCGAGAAGTCGGTCAAGAACGTGGACCGGGGTACGTATGATCAGGCTCTGCAGATCTACAACGGTATCGCGAGACGAAGGAAGAGTCGTTTTCTACAGCAAGGATCGATGCCGGGAGTGCTCTGTCTTGTCTCGTCCAAGAAGTACCCTGGCGAATTCACCGACATGAAGATTGCAGAGGCGCAGAAGGACCCGACGATCTACATCTACGACAAATGCGTATGGCAGATCAAGCCGCCCAATACGTTTTCAGGGAAGTGGTTCAAGGTGTTCGTGGGCGACATGTCCCGCAAGCCACGAATACTGGAGGACGGTGATCCTCTGTTAGTAGAGGACAAGCTGGTCAAGGACATTCCTATCGAGTACCGCAAGGAATTCACCAACGACATTATCGGTTCACTGCGGGATATCGCGGGTGTCTCCACTATGGCGAGGCACCCGTTTATTCTGGATGTGGATAGAGCATCGAAATGCTTTGGTACGCACAAGTCGATCTTTTCCCTGGAGGAGACGGATTTCCAGTCGTCTATTCTGCATCTGTTTCCGGGTAGGACGAAGGAGCATCAGTATCCACGGTGGGCACACGTTGACCTGGGCTTGACGAATGATAGCTGCGGTCTGGCGATTGGATATTGCCCAGGTTTCAAGGCGCAAGAGTTTGAGGGCAATGAAGAGCTGATGCCCATCGTGCATATCGACGGTTTGCTGCGGATAACGCCACCTCCGAATGGCGAGATTTTGTTTCATAAGGTAAGAGAGATCCTGTACCAGTTGCGGAACAAGGGTATACCGATCCGGTGGGTGAGCTTCGACACATATCAGAGTGTGGACTCGGTGCAAACGCTGAAGCAGCGGGGATTCATGGCGGGCAACGTGACGCTGGATAAGACCACGGCTCCCTACGAGTTTCTGAAGATGGCTTTGTACGATCAACGAGTGTTCGCGCCCACGCACGAGAAGTGCGTCGAGGAGCTGCTGTCTTTGGAGCGGGACCTGAAGCGGGGCAAGATCGATCACCCACCGAATGGCAGTAAGGACGTTGCCGATGCGTTGGCGGGAGTGGTGTATGGCATCACGATGCGTCGAGAGACTTGGCACCAGCACCGGGTGCAGATTTCGGTTGCGCTCACCAACTACATCCGTAAAATCGAGCAGGCTAAGCGAACAGTCGCGTAGCGGGCTTGCGCTGTGACCCTCCGTGGAGGGGCCGGACAACCGGGTATTCCACGGCTCGCCCAGCGGAAGGTGGTGGGCTCATAAACAACATCCGCAGCCGGGGCTCGGTTTCCCCAAGCATGGGCATCTTGATGAGCCTCTTGATGCGTGTGTCTCCTTACCGAGTGACCCGGCCCCCCTCGGGGGTTTCATCAACCAGGAGGATTTATGGATACGCTGTGCAAGAATTGCGGTGCCTTCGATGCTTTTAATCCCGAGGACTCCAACTCGGTAGGGTTTTGCCGGATCAATCCGCCAGTACTCGTGATGACGAAGCGGTATGAAAAGGATAAGCCGCTTGACGAGGTCCCTATGGGACTGTGGCCTATGGTGCATTGCGAGGAGTGGTGTGAGGCGTTTCATCCGAATGAGAAATTCCTCGCTGACCAAGAGAAGAAAGAGAACGAGTTGTTCGACAAGATTTTGGCGACGGAGATCTTAGGGAAGATGTAGCCATGTCTTTTGACGAGATCTATCTGCAGATCGTCGGCAAGACCCTGGTGTCGAGGGATCGTTGTCTTGCGTTGTACAACCTTGCTAAATCGTGTGCTCTGCTGCCAGGATGTTTTTACGAGTGCGGTGTCTACAAAGGTGGCACCGCATTTTTGTTGGCGCAGTTCGGCAAGACCCTGAAGCTGTTCGATTCGTTTGAAGGTCTTCCTGAGCCAAACGAGTACGACCTACACAAGAAGGGTGACTTCGCCGACACGAATGCCAAAGAGGTGGCTCGTTGGTTGTCGTTTCCCAACGTGGAGATACATCAGGGATGGTTGCCGTACACGTTTCCCGAGACCGATCTGATTGCCTTTGCCCATGTGGATGTGGACCTGTATCAGTCGGTGTGGGACTGCTGCGAGTTCATCGTGCCTCGACTGGCGCAGAGCGGAGTCATCGTGTTCGATGACTATGGTTTTCCTTCGTGCCCTGGTGCAAAGAAAGCGGTAGACGATTGGTTTGGAAACTACGAGGGCACTCCGGATAGAGTGCAACGGCTACCCACGGGTCAAGCGGTGTACATCCAGTATCGAGAACCTCGCGATGACTACTAGGGTCTTGTATCGAGTAGTGGGGACATTTCCTGATGGTAGTGAAAGATTTTTGGGGAGCTTTGTCACGCTAGAAAAGGCACAGACAAAGATCGCATTGCTGCGTCAAGGATGTTCACCCTGCGCTAAAAAAAGCTACGGAGAGCTAAAGGTTGTCGAAGTGGTTGTGCCATGAGGACCTGTGCAGGTTGCACGCTGTGCTGCAAAGTCATGGCTGTCGCCTCGATTCAAAAACCGGTGAAGCAATGGTGCGTGCATTGCGACACTTCTTCCGGATGCTTGATTTATGAGGATAGGCCCGCCGAGTGTCGCACGTTCAACTGTCTGTGGCTGGGTTCTGATAACGAATGGCAAAAGCTGTTAGCTGACTGTAAGCCAGACAAGGTGAAGTTCCTCTTGACCTGGGAGGAAGACATTCAATCTATCGTAGTGCATCCAGACCCTGGCTATCCGCACCAGTGGCTGGAGAAGCTCAGTGTGTTGGTGCCGATTGGTAATCAGCTTTCACTGGTGGTGGTATCTGGTAAAAAGGTCCTGGGGATAGGCAGCAAGTCGCAAGAGAAGTATGGTGTTGTCGATGAAAACTTGTGACGGCTGCATGGCTTGCTGTGTGGCTTTCGATATTCCGGAATTGGGGAAGAAGAAAGGGGAGCCCTGTCCCTGGCAACAGGAGGGGTGCAGTCATTACGAAGAGCGTCCCCAACGCTGTCGCATCTTCTCCTGCCTTTATCAGCAGGAGCAGTTGGGGTTTGGAGAGATGTTCCCTCCAAAGGTTGGATTCTTTGCTGGGTATAACGTCACTACGGAAACTCTGGATGTCTTTCCAGATCCGCAGCATCGATCTGTGTGGAAACGCTTTCTGCCTCGCCTTAGGAGGCTAGGGAAGACGTTTCCAATTATGGTAGTCTCTCCCGAGACAGTGCAGCCTCTGGGAGAGAAGGCTAAGATGATACGGATTGTCAGATGAAATCGATCCTCTTCTCTTCAAACATTCTGCGGTCTGCAAACTCCTGTTGCTTGCCTGGATTCCACTCGGTTACTGGACGATGATATCCCATGACACGGGACCAGATTTCACAGCGGGTCCTTTCACTATTGTCTAGCTCAATCACCTTCTTCTGTACTGGGAGTGTAGCGGTGGTGGGTATGGTCATGCCGTCGATCCTCAACAATGAGTCGATTGAGAAGGTCCCTAGCCTGGAACCAACACGCAATCTCACCCGTGCGTAACAGGTGGCAGATATGTTCCAGGGCTCGATGAATTTCAAGGCTATTCACTGAACCAGTCTACACCTGCCTAAGGCTCTCTTCATGGACCTCAAAGACTTCTCTACTAAACGACTTGCCGGTATCGTGATCCTCTGCACAGGTGGTCGAGGCGACCTCGTGAACACGGAACCTGCGCTTCGGTACTTCGTCAACAAGGCATTTCTGCACACTCCCGTGATCATCGTCTCTGAGCTGCCTGAGCTGTTTCGGCACCTGGAGAGCGAACGGGTTACTTCGGTGTCAAAGCAGGAAGCTAGGGAATCAGATGAGGATTGGGCTCATCACGGGATACTGTTCAACAACAATCACCAGAAGGGGCTGGTACGAGGGCTCAATCAGCCACTGATGCATGGTGTCGATAACGCAGCGATCTACCTGTTGGGTTACACACTGCCCAATGCGGACAAACGAGTGAAGCTTCCTCCTCCTTCGCAGGAAGAGATCGAGTCGTTCAGAGACAAGCTGTCTCGCTATGCCTTGGTTCCCGAGGAGACCCTGCTCATTCATGCAGGAGATACCTGGCAGACTCGCACAATCCCTGTTGAATGGTGGGACGAATTCATTGGTGCTTATCCTTACCCCGTCTGTCTGATCGGCATCTCCAATCCGACGAAGGAAGAAGAGGCTCGCTTCTGCAACAAGGGCAAACACGTTCGTGCCGTTCTACAGCTTCCCAAGGTAGCGTCCCTGGTCAATGAGCTGTCCATACGCGAGACCGTTGTTGCCGTCTCGCAGTGCTGGGGGCTCATCACCAATGATTCGCTACCCGTGCATATCGCGGGAGCGTTTACCAACTACCTGTTCACGGCTGCTACTTCGAAGCACTGGGACAACCTCAAGCCGTATGGTCACCGACGCTCATACAACTTCGGCAAAGAAGTCTTTGGGCCTTCGTGGCACTCCAAGATCGATGTGGTGTGGAGCTTCGAAGAGTTTCCCGAGGGCGTAGACAGTTTGTTGCCTTACCTTGATCCTCCCACCAAAGTGGCTGATCTCGTTGCTTCCAAATACGAGGGGTTGTGATGCCTCCCAATCTGCTCATCCTGTGCCATGGAGGACGAGGCGACATCGTCAACTCGGAACCTCCGGTTCGCTACCTTGTCGAGAAAGTGTTTCATCAGTCGGAGAAGATCGCAATCTCTTCCGAGTTCACCGAGCCCTTTGAACATCTGCAGAGCGAGCAGGTATCGCTTTACCTCAACGAGTACACTTACGAGCACATGGCTGAGGAGTTTCTTGGCTACACCGTGTTGTGTGCTTTCGAGCATGACAAGAGACCCGTGCATGGTCTCAATCAGCCGATGATGCATGGGGTGGACTATGCTTCGCTGCATTTGTTGGGATACATGCCGCCGGAGAAATACCGAAGAGTGCGGCTGCTGCCTCCCAGCAAGGAAGAAGTGGAAGCCATGCAGCAGTCTTTCGCAGAGCTGGGCCTGGACCTCACTCGCACGCTACTCATTCATCCGGGGCAGACCTGGGAGACCAGAACGATACCTGCCGAATGGTGGAAGGTTTTTTTGGAAAGCTATCCCTATCCAGTCTGCGTCATTGGTAGCAGTGATCTGCGGGTGTGTGGGGACAATCAATTGGTCAGAGGGTTGTTACCTGCCACTGGAGTTCCTTCCATGGCGAACAAGCTTACGATCCGAGGCTCCATCGTTGCCATCTCGCAAGCCAAGGGTCTGCTTACCAACGACTCTTACCCGTTACACGTAGCAGGAGCTTTCGATAATTACCTCTTCTATTTCGCCACCACTAAAGACGAGGCTGCTCTCAAGCCATATGGGAGAAAGAGAGCCTACAACTTCTCCAAGAACGTGATCCCCGACGACTGGTATACGCATCTAGACATCAAGGTGGACTTCAACGTCTTTCCTCCCGGTGTCACCAGCTTGATGCCCTTTCTCATGCACCCGAAGGAAGCGGCACGTTTCATACAAGAGTGTTTCGACTTCGGAGGCTGACATGCTGGAGACATCGAAGACCATCATGCGTCGGTTGTCGGACAGTCGTTTTCTCTCGCGCTACTTCGTTGGCGAAGGCATAGACATTGGTGCGGGCAATGATCCGTTAGCCAGCTATGCACAACTGTTCCCGCTATGTCGAGGAGTCCGGTCCTGGGATATCAAGGATGGTGATGCCCAATACATGCATGGAGTGGACAACAGCTCTTACGACTTCGTGCATTCCTCGCACTGCCTGGAGCACATGATCTCTCCCGAGCAAGCGTTGTGGTCCTGGTGGAACATCTTGCGCCCCAACGGACACTTGATTATCTTGGTGCCAGACGAAGACCTCTACGAGCAAGGACAATGGCCGAGTCGATTCAATCCTGATCACAAGCACACGTTCACCATCTACAAGAAGAAGTCCTGGAGTCCCGTGAGCGTGAACGTCATCTCTTTAATCGAGACACTGCAACGCTGTGAGACGATCAAGATAGAGCTGCTGGATGCTTCGTACCGTAGGTCCAACCAGCTAGTCGATCAGACTACGACGCCAATCGGTGAGTGTGCAATTGAGATCATTCTGAGGAAGCGATGAAGATCACTGACTTCGTTGGCATCGCTCAAGCGGTTGCTGCAAGGTCCAAGGACCACTCGACCAAGGTGGGAGCCCTCATTATTGGTCCGGATTTCGAGATCCGGTCCACTGGCTGGAATGGCTTTCCGAGAGGAGTCATGGAATATGACTTCCGTATCGACAATCGACAAACCAAGTACGCTTTTACTGCTCATGCTGAGCTGAATGCAGTGTGCAATGCTGCCCGAGTCGGGACCCCCACCAAAGATTGCGTGATGCTAGTGACCTCGTTGCATCCCTGCCAGGAGTGCGCGAAAGCCATCGTGCAGGCTGGCATTAAGACCGTCTACGCGCCTAAGGATCGTGACGCGGAGGCGGCGATGCGTTGGGACCAGTCGGCGGGGGTTGCCGGGGAGATTCTGGAGGAAGCTGGCGTAAGCGTAATCTGGTATTGACAAACATGGATAACGGAGATAGCCTGAGCACGCTGGAGGACTGCATCGAGGGCAGTTCGTAATTGAGACGTAGATTGAGGTGGGCACCATCCGTTAAATGGCTTCCGGCCCGGATAGGCAAGGACTCAGGTCCTGCGCTTGCATCAGTCACCTGAGCGACCTGGACAGTCCTCCAGCCCAAACTAAGGAGTGGGGCAACTATGAAATCTGTAGACAGTGAATTTCCTCCGGAGATGTCGGACCTCGCTCTGGCAATCCGGGATCTGGAGTTCGAAGTTGCCAAGTGGCAAGCCAACCACCGAGAGACTCTTGTTCAGTTGGTCTCTGCTAACGAAGAGATCGAGCGTCTTCGAAAGCTAGTTGCAGAGAAAGACACTCAGCTCTCGCAGATACCTTGCCGTTACAATCGCTGCATCTCCTACGCTGAAGCGCAGGCTGAAATCGAGAAGCTGAAGAAGGATGTTGTGCATTGGCGAGAAGCTCGTCGGTCCTGCATTGAAGCAGGCGACATGATGAAGGCGGAAATAGATCGACTGCGTGAAAACGAACGTCTTGCCATCCTGCAATTCCGAGAACAGGAAGCTGAGATCGAACGGCTACATGAAATAAGCCGCCCAGGTAGTTGCGAATGCAGCACTGAAGACGCTTGTCGATTTGCACGAGAGCGAGATGAAGCAAGAGCGTTGCTGAGAGAAGCACACCAAGCGTTGTCTTTGATGCCTAGGCCAACGAAGAAACTGCATGACCTTCGTAGTCGCATTCGTGAACAGATGGGAGAGGGGTGATGCTTCTCAGCACGTACAATCCAAATTCCATGGCTACCTGTCCAACCTGCGGGTTGGTTAACTGCGTGATTACGGGTGGTAACCTAGCTTTCGCTCCAAGGTACTTGGACTTCTACCATGACAAGTGCGGATCGGGGTGGAGGGTGTATCTAGACAAGAAGCCGGAGACGACTCATGGCTGGTGAAGATCTAGCTCTGGCTGATCAAGTCATCGAAGAGCAGCGAGCCGAGATAGAACGGCTACAGATAGACGTAGCTACTTTGCGTGAAGTGGTGCAAGACCGGCAAGAGGCAACAGATCATTGTCGGCAATTGTGGCAAAAGGTTACTGATGAGAACGAGC